>Ga0315295_10000103_pt1 | contig 69433 bp, 58 predicted proteins | sample YL17G14_0_MG_FD_204453 | JGI IMG/M metagenome (GOLD analysis project Ga0315295, IMG submission 204453) | Sediment microbial communities from Yellowstone Lake, YNP, Wyoming, USA - YL17G14_0 | ecosystem: Environmental > Aquatic > Freshwater > Lake > Sediment | place: USA: Wyoming | collected... | reverse complement strand
TGTTATGTAACTTGCTAAACGTCTCACCTTTGTAACTCCTAAACGTCTCACCCCTGGTGGTGGTATCGATAACGTCTATGGACCTTGAAAACCTTTCTCTTATTGTCGGGAAGGAAGATGTGGACTTCCTTTCCCTTCTTGAGGAGTTCAAGCATTCGTCGATAGAAGCGAACACCTACGAAATATCGTTTCCCTCGGAAACGGATGAATCCGTCCTCATTCACTATTCTGACATGGATCTGTCTCAACATTCGTTCTCGATAATCGATACGTGCGTCGTAAGTTCCAAGAAGCTTTCCGTGATGAAATATCCGGACATGGTTGTCGAAGGCTCTCAATTCGACCGTCTGACCGATATGGGTTGGATCCACGAGATAGACATTCCTGCGGAAGCTCACAGTGGCATTTGTTCGAACCTTGCGTTCAACGACGGTGGCAAACACATCGTCCAAGGGAAATGGGGAGAATCGTTTTCTGACTCGAGCATAGCGCTCACCAGGAGTTGCTCCTTTGAGGCTGGAATGCTCGTGCTCTTCGTGGTACCATTTGGTCCACACCTTCCATTTACTATTGAGGTCATCGCCGGAAGTGAAATCATATTCCGAGAGGAAATCCTCCTGAACGAATCGGTAATATCGTTCCTTTTTTCCTTTGGTCTTGGCATGCCCTTTGCTTGCAAATATAACCTGGATACCAAGACGTCTGCAGATTTTCTCGAACTGTGTAAGGCCGGGTCCAAGGTTGTTCTTGAACTGAGTTCCACGGTCGGCGATAATCCGTTTAGGAAGACCATTAATCTCAATTGCTTCTTTAAGGACCTTCAATATATTCTTCGCGCCTCGGTTTGTGAACCATCCACTACCAGTTGTATATCTGCTGTGGTCGTCAATGAACGAATGAAGATAGACAAGGCCAACACCCTTGACGATAATCCCATCCATGATATCGGTCTGCCAGCAATCGTTCGGTTCAGGGTATTCAAAATCTTTGTCCGGCTTGAGTTGCCTCGGTTCTCGATGCTGTTCTCCGTGTTTGCAGAGAATACGCCAGATCGTCTGTCTATGGAGTTTAATGCCCCTTTCCCGAGCGAGGTCTCGTATCTTACGGCAGCTTCTGCTTCGGCGTTCCTGTTTAATCTCCAAGATGGTATTCTCCACATCCGGGGACACCAACTTGGAATTTCCACGGGGTTTGTTACGCAGACCCTCGACGCCGAATTCTTTGTAACGTTTGATATAGTTCTTGATGGCCGTTCGAGAACGGCCGGTTTGTTCACTAGCCTCATTTATAGTGAGGTCGCCGGCGATGATCGGCAGTACGAAACTGAGCCTTTTCAATACAGCTGGGTCTTCGAACACTGGTTTCACCTTGACCACCAGAGGGGTCAAGGCGGAAGGAGAATGTCATTCCTACCCCTGGGACGTTTAGGAGTTACAAAACTGAGACGTTTTGGATGTTACACAACAGATAATCCTAACCGTGATATTAGTTGGATTGACGATACGAGCAATAAATCGTTATAAAAAGCAACGAAAAGATGATTGATTGAATTTTTTAAATGACTGGTAAGAATAAAGAAGGCAACCAACATCCTTTCAGACATTTTCATAGATATTCATTCGAAAGAATCATCGCCAAAACTTATATAGTAAAATCCAATAAGTTGGCCAACAAAGAAGTCGAGGTGGTCATCCATGTCCGGCAAGGCCTCTAAAAAATCCGGGAAAAAACCCAAGAAGGCCGCCGCTGAGGACCCGTCCCCAAAGGACGAAGGCCACAACGGCTACTACATAGAGGTCCAGGACCTCGTAAAGGTCTACGGCGACATACGCGCTGTCGACGGCATCTCGTTGAAGATAAAGAAGGGCGAGGTCTTCGCGTTCCTGGGCCCCAACGGCGCCGGCAAGACCACCACCGTCGAGATGATCGAGACCATAAGGACCCCCACGAGCGGTACTATCAAGCTCATGGGCATGGATGTCTCCAAGCGCATCCAGGAGATCAAGAAGGTCATTGGGGTCCTCCCGCAGGAGTTCAGCTCCCTTGACCTGCTAAGGACCAGGGAGACCCTCGAGTTCTACGCCGGGCTCTACGACAGGCAGGCCGACCTGGACAAGCTCCTTGCGGCCGTCGGCCTCAAGGACCACGCCAAGCAGTATTACAAGAACCTCTCCGGGGGCCTCAAGAGGAGGCTCGGCATCGCCGTGGCCCTCGTCAACGACCCGGAGGTCATATTCCTCGACGAGCCGACCACGGGCCTCGACCCGCAGGGCCGGCGCGAGGTATGGAAGGTCATCGCGGACCTCAAGAAGGCCGGCAAGACCATCTTCCTTACCACGCACTACATGGAGGAGGCCGAGGTGCTGGCGGACCATATCGCCATCATCCACAAGGGCAAGATAATCGCCGAGGGCACCGTGGACGAGCTCATCGACAGGTACGGCTCGGGCCTCATGATGACCTTCAGCGGGGTCGGCAAGGACTTCGAAGGGACCGTCAAGGGCCTGGGCTACACCGTCGAAGAATGTAAGAACGCTCACGTCTGCCTGACGGTGAAGGGCAAGGACGAGCTGGTCAAGGCCCTGGCGGAGATCGACAGGTCGGGGGCGGGCTTCAAGGAGGTAAACGTCAGAAAGGCGAACCTCGAGGAGGTCTTCCTGAAGCTCACAGGCGAGACCCTGAAGGAAGGCGAGGAGCCATGAACCCACGGCGCCTGTGGTCCTGCCTGAAGATGCAGCTGCGCACATTCTACAGGGAGAAGTCCTCCCTTTTCTTCACATTCTTCTTCCCGGTCCTGCTCATGATCCTGTTCGGCCTCATATTCCAGAACACGGGCGACACGAGGTATACCATCCACGTGCAGGACCAGGACGACACGCCTCTGTCCCACAACCTGACCGAGGTCCTGGGCCACATCAAGAACATCGATGTCGTCAAGATAAACAAGACCAAGGACGCCGACGCCGTGGTGAAATCCCAGGACGGGAATTTCCTGGTGATCATACCTAAAGGGTATCAGGACACGATCATAGCAAAGAAAACATACAATCCCAATGCCACCGTGAACCTGACAATCAAGTACGACCCGGGCCAGACATCCACATCCATCAAGCTGTCCATAGTCAATGCCGTGCTGCAGCAGGTAAACAAGGGCCTCGTGGGCCAGAAGGACACCATCTACGTCAAGACCGAGAGCATAGTCACCCACAAGTTCAGCTATATCGAGTTCTTCATCCCGGGCATCATAGCCATGACCGTCATGACGAGCGCTGTCTTCGGGGCCATCCTGGACGATAACGAGTACAAGCAGAAGGGCATCATAAGGAAGCTCTCGACGACCCCGATAACCAGGAGCGAGTGGATCCTCTCGAACATGATGTACCAGGTCATCCTGGCGTTCATGTCGACGGCATTGATACTCGTTGTCGGCTACATCGTCTTCAAGGCCTCGCTGTTCATCAACATCTGGCTGCCGGTCATCATAGTATTCGAGACCTTCGGATTCGTGGGCCTCGGGATGCTGGTAACGAGGCTGGTAAAGGACGCGCAAGCGGCAGCGGCCGTCTCGAACGTCATAACATTCCCGATGATGTTCCTCTCCGGAACATTCATCCCGGTCGAGCAAATGCCCGGCTTCCTGCAATCGGTCGCGAAGGTCCTGCCGCTCTACTATGCCAACGAGAGCCTGCGGTCGGCGATGATATTGGCCGATTATGTGGCGGCCGGGACGAAGGCCGTGGTCCTGATGGTCTTCGCGATCATCGTCTTCATTGCAGGGGTCCTGGGGACGACCTGGAAGCAGGACTAGATGAGAGGGTTCCCTTTCATTTTCGTAAGTTTTATCTGCTATGACCTTGTATCATATCGTAGAGGATCGAGAAAATGCAGGTCAAGATCGAGATAGAGAAAGGCGAGGATGGATATTATGTGGTGACCGTCCCGTCGCTCCCGGGATGCGTCTCCCAGGGCAAGACCATCGCAGAGGCAAAGAGGAACATAAAGGAGGCTATTCAGCTCCATCTCAAATGCCTCTTCGAGGATGGTATCCAGGTCTCCCCACCATCAAAGAAAGTTCGCCACGATGTGGTCACCGTGGAAATATGACTCGTCTGCCGATTATTTCCGGAAAGGACCTATTGAGGGTCCTGAAAAGGTTAGGGTACTCTGTCAGGGACCAGAAGGGCAGCCATGTCCACCTCCGGCATCTCACGAGGCCTCCATTGACCGTGCCGATGCACGATGAACTGGACAGGGGGACGCTGAAGGCCATCCTGCGGGCTGCTGGACTTACACCTGAGGAACTGCTCGAGGAGCTTTGACCGCTTCGTTCAGATAAGCTCCTTGTCATCCTTCATCTTTTTCTCTTTGCGTCCTTTTTTTCCCATGTCGGAGGCTATATTCTTAGGAGTAGGCCGGACTAATTCCTCCTTTACCTTTTCCTTCTTCTTCGCTTCGTCCCTCTCGATCCTTTTAACGAATGAATAGAAAGGAATGATGAACCAAACACAGATGAAGAGAGCCCAGAGCAGGAAGATGACCACACCGATGATGAAATTCCCGACGGTCGTCGTCCCACCTATGGTCGTGATACTGCTGCCGGATATCTGGGGCCCATAGGGGCCGAGAAGCACCTCGAGACCTTTCTCCAAGAGGTATCCCAAGACCCCACCCGCAGCGACATATAGGATCGTTACTACCCCGAACTTTATCGCCATCTCACCCTTGGTGGTCGATGCGAAGCACCATCGTAGGAAGGGCCCCCGGTGCCAGCTTTCTGGCAAGAAGTCCACTGGCTTCTCCTCCAGGTAGGCCTTGAGCTCCTTCGCCATATCGGACACCGTCGATTGTCAGTTTCGGTTCCAGGCTACTTCTCAGGATATTTTGCTTCGGGCGGGACCTTAGGCGGTTCCTTCGGTGACGCCATTGGTTTCTCCGGTGCCTTGGGCGGCTCTTCCTGTGGCACCTTCGGCTCCGGCTCGGGTTCCTCCTCCGGTTCCTCCAAGGAGAAGGCAGGCGCGGTTGGCGCCTCCTCCACGATCTCCTTTTGTCCCAACAAAAGCCCCTTCATCACGCGCCTGGCCCCGTCCACGTCCCTCAGGTCGCCGTCCCATTTCTTCAAGATCTCTGCGAAATCGGTCTCGATCTTCCGAATCGAATCGCTCATCCTGGCCCTGAGGCCCTCGCTCTCGGTCCCTGTGATGACGGCCGCGATGTAGACCAGCTTGCCGTGTGACAGTAGGATCTTGTCCTTGCCGAAGGATATCTCCTCGATCGGCTTCTGGCCCTCGCCTTCCGTCGGTATGCTGTCCTTGACGAACTCCTGGATGGCCGTCAGCATGGCCGTCATTGTGTGTTCGTCCTGCTCGGGCTTCAGCCTGCGCGTGTTGTGAGAAATAAGCCTGCCGTCCCTGTATATCAGGAAGACATCCTCGATGACCGTCTCGGCCTCGGCCTTCCTCTTCTTGTACCTCATGTATGCGAAGACCCCGACGATGGTACATATGACCGCGACCAGTATCGCCAGGATTATGACCATCCCGGCCTGGTCCCAGAGGGTCTGGGTCGGCCCCTTGACCTTGATGGTGACGTTCTGATAGTCGGACTGCTTGCCGTCGGTGATCCTTATCGAGACCGTCTGGGGGCCCTTCTGGTCGTCGGTCGGTGTCCATTTTAGGGTCCGGGTCTTGTTGTCCAGCTTCATACCGGTCGGCCCGCTGACGAGCTCCACCAATACGAAGTCCGTCGGGTCCAGGTCCTCTACGGACATCACGTACTTGTACTGCTTCCCGACCGTCGCGTCTTGGAGTGGATAGCTCCTTACCGTCGGCATATGGTTGATGGTCACATCGACTGTGAAGGCCTTGTATGTGAAACCCTTGCCGTCCGTGGCCTCGACTGTGTAGGTATGCGCCCCGACGTAACTGTTCCCCGGTGTCCAGCTCATAGTGCCGGCGCTGCTCATGGTCATGCCCTTCGGGCCCGAATCCAGCCAGAAAGTGACCTGGTCCCCGTCCTCGTCGTAGCCGTTGAAGTTGAAGATGAACTCGAGGCCAACATAGGCCTTGGCGGGCGGTATCCCATTGATGACCGGCAGATGGTTCAGGCCATCGCTCGTGACATTGATGGTCCATTCCTGGAAAATCCTGTCCTTGCCGTCGCTGACATTGACCCTGACCAGGTGGACGCCCACGTCCACCATGACCGGCTGCCAAAGGACCTGCCCGCTCGTGCCATTGACGGTCATGTTCTGGGGGCCCTTGTCGATGCCGTAGTGCAGCGTGTTGTAGTCGTCGTCGTAGGCCGCGATCTTGTAGTCGTACTTGTAGCCCACCGTGACCTTGGTCGGTGGCGTGGAGGTGATGTAGGGCAGATGGTTCCCAGGGGTCAGCTTGAAACCGACCTTGATGACGAATGTCTGGTCGCCCTTGAGCTTCCCGTCGCTGGCCTCAACGGTCACGGTCCGGTTGCCCACATCGCTCACGGCCGGGTACCATTTTATGAGGCCCGTCGTGGCATCGATGGCCATGCTCCTAGGGGCCGCTCCCAGCGAGAAGGTTATCGAATCGCCGTCCGCATCGACGGCCGAGACCTGATATTGGTAGGTCCCGCCCTCCCTCGCCTCCAGGACCGGATTACTAGTTATGAACGGCGCGTGCGGCACGCGGTAGACATCGATCATTATGGCCACGGGCCTGGACACATGGTTATCGTCGTCCTTGGCCGTCATGTTCACCTGTGTCGTGCCGGACCAGTTGATGTTCTTGCTGTGGTTCATGGCGTCCAGGGCCAGGTAATGGCCGTCCTTGACGCCCGCCCAGATGTAGGATGCGTTGGTGTTGCCGGTGACGTTGAAGGTCAGGTTGGCCCCGACATCGTCCGGGTCCGAGAAGATCATGAACAGGTCCAGGTAGTGGAAGTCGCTCGTCCCCTGGGCGATCCTTAGGCCCGTGAGCGGTATCCCGACGGGCATATGGGCGTAGGTCACCTTCAACCCGGACAGCTTGACGTCCCCCGCGGAGGTCGTCGTTATCTTGATGGGTATGTGGAACTTGGTATCGGCCAATGCAGAATGGGTCGCCATATAGTTGTTGAGGACCTTGGATAGGTCCGACAGGTTCGTCTTGAGCTCGTACTCGATGCTTAGGTCCTTGACCTGCAGGTCTCCTTTAGAGTTGACGTTGACGAGGAAGGTCATGTTCGTGAAGCGCGTCCCGTAGCGGTCCGTGTACGACGGTGCGGAACCGTTCAGGGCCAGCGCGACCTTGCCCATGACATTGCCCGAGCTCGCCGTCCCGTGGAAGTAGTTGGTCCAGTTCCAGACGTTCAGGGGCCCGGACCCGAGATCGACCCGCGGGTCCTGTATCCCATTGATCCACATCAGCACATGGAGCGTGCCCGCGTTGATGGCATAGGAATCGTTGCCGTCCTCGCCAAGGACGAAGGCCGGGGCGCCCGAGTCGCTGAAGTCCCCTATGTCCGCCAAGGAAGCCCCGTACTCGTCGCCCTGATGGATCCCCTGCCAGGTGTAGGCCGGCTTGTCGCCCATGGGCGCACCGCCGTAATAGAGGTAGGCCTTACCAACCTCGTCCTTGCTGTTGTTGTACTGGGACGCCCCGACGAGCAGCTCGTCGTAGCCGTCCCCATTGAGGTCGTGCAGGGACGATATCGCTATGCCGAAATAGTCCCAGACGCCCTCGCCGGTGAGCTTGACATCCCATGTGCCGTCCACGAGAGTACCGCCGTAATATATCAGGACCTCGTTGAACTGGTTCTGGACCCCTATGTCATCGAACCCGTCCCCGTTGAGGTCCCCCACGCCGGCCCCCCACTCGCCGAAGGAGGAGCCGTCCGCCGGCTTGATCGTCAGGTCCTGGAGCATCTTGATGCTCGTCCCGCCGTAGAAGACGTACACGGCCCCGTTGCCGTTGCCCGGGGCCCCGATGACGTAGTCCCCGTGCTTGTCGTGGTTCACATCGCTGACGTTCGCCACGAAGGTCCCGAGCTCTTCCCAGTCTTGGCTGCCGTAATAAACATAGGCGGGCGTGGTGGACATCGGCTTTCCGCCGGTGTAGAGGTACGCCGCACCTCGGTTATAGCCGTTGACGGTGGCGTTGTATGGAGCACCCACGAGGACATCCGCGTAGCCGTCCCCGGTGACGTCCCCTAGGTTCGCCACCGAGAAGCCGAACTCGTCGTCGTCCTCTGTGCCACGGAGGGTTACCGAGGGCGTCGTGAGCATGCTCGGCCCGCCGTAATAGATGTAGGCCGCACCAGCGTCATAAAGCGTGGCGTTTGTCCAATATGGTGCCCCGACGATGATGTCGTTATAGCCATCGCCGTTGACGTCGCCACCGCAAGCGAGGGCCCAGCCGAAGGCCTCGTCGCTTACCGGGGCCATGATCTCCAGGTCCGGCTTGTCGGGGACCTTCTTCCCGCCAAAGAAGACGTCCAGCCTTCCGTTGTTCCACATGCCCCAGCCGGTGTGGGGCCCGGCAGCGACGAAGTCGGGGATGCCGTCCCCGTTGAGGTCACCGCAGCCCGTAGAGGAGAACCCCATGAAGTCCCACTGGTGGCCGTAGTACAGTTTCTCCTCGAAATACTGCACATTGCCGCCGGAGACATTGAAGGTGGCCTTCGTGAGCTTTATGTCGGTGGGAAGCCTTAGGGTGTGATTGTAATCGACCCATGGACCCTTGAAGTTATATGAAAGTGTCTTGTTCCCGTCGGTGAAGCCGTCCTGCAGTCCCAGGGGGCCGTTCTTCGCGCTGTCCCAGGCCCAGTCCACCGTGGAATCGGCCCCGACGTCCACGCTCACGTTCCGTGGATAGTCCTTCCCGCCGGCCGTGTGGGGCTGGCCATTGACGGTGAAGGTGGCCGATGTCACATAGGCGTCCTTGGGCAGGGCGATGTCGGTCGACGTGTCGGTCCCGCCGTTGGCGCCGGCAAACGCCACGGTGACCTCCGTGGCCCCGTTCCCGAAGGTCGTTATCGTCGTCGCCCCTGCGTGGGGCATGCCCCAGGGCAGGGCCATGAACGACATGGCGATCATCAAAAAAGTCACGAGAATGGCCTTGAGCTCCTTCATGTGCCTCACCATCGGTCCTAGATAAGGAATTATACGCTGTAAATGACAGAAGTGTCTGCCTTATATAAGATTTATTGATAAGGGCCTCGGACGGTCCTCACTTGGGCTTGGCCCTAAGCCGCCGTCTTCGTACCCTGATGGCGACGATGATGATGACAATGACCACGATGAGGATCAATATCAGTGGGACCGGATCGAAGTTGCCCAGGCCCATGTAACCACTTACCTTGTATTCATAGGGGGCCGCGAAGCCATAGTGCGGGTCGTAGCTCGTCGGGCCTCGGGTATCCTTGGCCACGAAGTAGTACTGCACGATGGTCCCGGCCTCCTGGGCCGGGATGGACCCGGCGAACTCGCCTTGGACATCCTTCGGCATGAGCTCCACATGTTGCCAGTCGCCCCAGCCACCTCCCTCGGGCCTTGTCCTGTAGACGACCAGGAGGGACTCGGATTTCAAATGCTCTAGGTTGTTGACCGTGACCTTGACCTGATAATTCTTGCCGGCCCCCATGGTCCTCGTGGGCTGCACATAGGTCATGTTCGGCACACCGATGTCGATGGTCTGCGACCTGATGGCCTTGGCGGCCTTGGCCACCTCGGCTATCTCGAGCATGTAGAGGTTGACGCCAAGGTTCTCCCTGGACTGGTTGATGATATACTTGGGCTTGGGGTGGAAGCCCCCATTGTCGATGCTGGCCACCTCGATGGTATAGGCCATGGTCCCCATGGTGCCGTAGAGGAAGTCATCGGAATCGCCCGATGTCGGGTAGAGCGCCGTGCCCCTCTCGGCCGTGTAACCGTTGATGGCCCCCATGTTCTGCGCGACCTCCTTCAGCAGCGCGTCGTCCGGCGCCGGGTCCTGGGTGTAGCCCCAGGGATAGAGTATCAGGGCCGCGTAGGTGTGATAGGTCATACTGATGGCAATGTCGCTCTTGCCGTTCGTGTGGTCGCCATCCGAGTCCAGCATGTTTATCATGACCTCTATCGACGCGGTCTCGGGCTCCGAGAACCCACCGTCCTTGTCCTCGTCGACCTTCCCGTCACCATCGTCGTCAATCCTGTTGTAGGGGTCCTCGTCGATACCGTTCCAGTCCGTGCCATAGTGCTGGCTCCAGTAGTCCGGGACCGGCAGCTTAGCATCCCCGTCGTCGTCGAAATTATCGGGCGGGCCACGATACTCCGAGCTTCCGGGGTTGCCGAAGTCCTGGGTGATTGTGACCCCGTTCTGGTCCACGACCTTGAGGTACCTGTTCGCGTTCCACATGTAGACATAGTTCCTGTTCAGGTCCACGCCATCGTAGTTCGAGTCGAACTGGCCATTATTGTTGTTGTCGCGCATGTTCTTTCGCCAGGCGCCGCCATTGACCGCGTTGACCTGGGCGTCGTACGTGCTCCCGTCGGGGTTCGGGAACGGGACTATGAAAAGCTCGCGCGTGTCTACGAGGAAGGTCACCTGGGCCTCGGGCCCGTCCTCGTCGATGAGGCCGTCCCCGTCGTTGTCCTTATGGTCCACGGGGTCCTCGTCGATGATGCCGTCGCCGTCATTGTCGGTGGGCGGTAGGCCGTAGAGGTCCGTGAGGTAGTCGATTGTGTACATGCAGATCTCCATGCCCATGTTCTCGTCGCCGTGGACGTTCCCGAGGATGAGGACCTTGGCCTTGTCCGGGTCGATCCTCGTCGGGTCCTTGGAGATCTCGAGGCCCCAGATGTGGCGGTGCTGGTAGGTGGCCCCGAACTTGGTCTTGGCGGTGAGGTCGATTATCCTGGTTATGGACGGGTGGTCCTGTTGGACCTTAGCCAGCCGGGCCTGGATGTCATCATAGGCGAAGTACTTGTGGTAGTCCTTGTCGAACACATAGGAGTCGCCGGCCGCGGTCTCGTTGGCCTGCTGAGCTAGGACATCCATGGCCGGCGACGAAAAGGCCATCATGACAATGAGAAAGATAGCAAGGGTCCTCATTCTAGTTACTTAATATTCTAATCTATCGATTAATAATTTGTGGTGTGGAATTATTAGATGCCCGACAGGCCGTCCGCCGCCCTATTCTTTCGTTAGGAGCCTTTCGATGGCCTCGTTCAGGATCATTATGGCTTTTCTGTACTCCCGGACATCGATCTTCTCCTCGGGGCTGTGGTCTAGGCTGGAATCCCCGGGGCCGTAAGCGACGATGGGCGTCCCGTCCCATGTGGCCGCCGTGATGTTCATGTCGCTGGTGCCCGTCTTCTTCTTGAAGGTCGGCTCGCCTTCCTGGCGCCGGATGGCCCAGATGAGGGCCCTGACCAGCTCGTTGTTCTTCTCGACAAGGACCGCGGGCTCCTCCTCTGCGATATCCACATCTATGCTGGCCTTGTTCATCTCTATGAACGCCTTCAGCTTCACGATGTCGCAGCCCGGCGGGAACCGGACATCAATCACCATATCCGTAGACATAAGGACGCCGTCGTCGGCGGAATTGATCGATAGCAATGTCGGTGATATCATATCGAAGACGCCGCCGCCCGCGGCGGCCTCGGATTCCTGCACGCAGAAGGCCTCCAGGGCGCCCCAAAGCTCGATGCAGGCCTCGGCCGAGTTCTGGGCCATGGCCCCGGAATGGGACTTAGGGGTCCTAGCATGGCACTTCAACCGCAGGGCCCCCTTGTAGCCGATGGTTATGCCCTCCCAACCACTGGGCTCACCGACGATTATGATTGCCGGCCGGTCACCCTTGATGACCTCGCGGACGCCCTTGGATGGCCCCTCCTCGTCGACGACCGCCACCACCTCGACCTTTCCCCTGGCGCTCTCCCTGAACCTCGAGGCCACCATCATGGCCGCCGCAAGGCATCCTTTGGCGTCCACGGCGCCCCGTCCGTGCAGGAAGGAACCCTCCTGGTGGACCTTGAGCTCGCCCGGGACCGTGTCCACGTGGCATAGGAACATGATGTGCTTGGGGCCCTTGCCGCCCGCCATCCTGATGCTGCCAGCCCCGTCGACAGAGGCAGTGAGGCCGAGCCTTTTGGAGCTTTCCAAGAGGTACTCGGTGACCTTCTGGGTCTGGCCCGTCGGGCTGTAGATGGCCACGAGGCCCTGTAGAAGTTCCACCTCATCCATCCGATAGGACCTCCTCGATGATCCCCATTCCCTTATCGAGCTGGTCCTTAGATATTATTAGCGGTGGTAATAGCCGTATCACGGTCGTCCCGGCCGGCAATGCGACGGCCCCGTGTGCGAGGATTTCATCGAGATAGGAACCGGCCTTCTTCTTGAGCTCGATGCCGATCATGAGGCCGAGGCCTCGGACCTCGCGCACAACGGATGACCTGCCGCTTTTAGCGAAGGCCCTGAGCCTATCCATGGTGTACTTGCCGAGTAGCGCGGCCTTCTCGGGCAGTTTCTCATCGACGATGACGTCCAATGTCGCGAGGGCGGCCGCGCAGCATATAGGGCTCCCACCAAAGGTGCTGCCGTGGCTCCCCTTCTCAAGGTCGCAGAGCCCCTCATGAGTTATCATAGCGGCCAACGGGAGACCCGATGCCAATGATTTCGCGATGGTGATGATGTCCGGTGTCACATTCCAGTTCTCGACGGCGAACATCCTGCCGGTCCTTCCAAGGCCGGTCTGGATCTCGTCAGCCACGAAGACCGCCTTGGCATCAGTGCAAATGTCCCGGACGCCTTTCAGGTACTCGTCAGGGGCCGGGAAGATGCCGCCCTCACCCTGGATCGGCTCGACTATGACCGCGGCCGTTCTGTCGTTAACGGCCTTCTTCATTGCCTCCAGGTCCCCGAACGGGACGAACTCGAAGCCTGGCACGAGCGGCTCGAAACCCTCGCGGTACTTCTTGTTGAAGGTCGCGCTGAGGGCCCCAAGGGTCCGTCCGTGGAACGACCGCATGCAGGAGATTATATTGGGCCGGCCCGTGTGCTTGCGGGCGTACTTTATCGCCGATTCCACGGCCTCGGTGCCGCTGTTGCATAAATATACACGGTCTAGGCCCGGTGGCGATAGTTTAGCGAGCTTCTCTGATAGCCTGGCCCTCATGTCGTTGTAGAAGGTCGGCGAGACGTAGAGCAATCGGTCCGATTGGGCCCGTATAGCTTCGACCACCCGCGGATGGCAGTGACCTATGTTCCCGACGCCGTAGCTGGCCCCGAGGTCTAGGTACTCCTTTCCGTCGGAGCCCCACAGTAGGGCGCCATGTCCTCGGACGATGGCCACGTCCCTCTTCGGGAATATGTTCGTGCCGTACCTGTCCTCCGAGGCCTTGATGGCCTGGAGGTCCATTGGTCCTTGGTCCACCATTGTCAGTCCTCACTCGATATGCGTTCCGAACCCGCTCCGGGCCGAGGTCACGGGCTTGTCTATGTTCGCGCTCGAGAATATTACGCGCTTGATGCCTTGTTCAAGGGCCTCCTGGGCGCCCATGACCTTCTTCTTCATGCGGTCCTGGGCAACGTCCATGAACTCGGCGATGCGGGCCTTCGGTATCTCGGTGATCAGGCTGTTCGGGTCGTTGACGTCCTTCAACAGGCCCGGCACGTTCGACAGGATGATGAGGTCCTCGGCATTCAGGGCCGCTGCTATGGCCGCGGCCGCCCGGTCTCCGTCGACGTTGATAGGCTCGCCCTCGTAGCTTATTGCTGGTACCGTGATGACCGGGACATAGCCGTTGCTCATCAGAAGGTTGAGCAGTTTCACATTCACCTTCTCGATCTTGCCGGTGAAGTCGTCCCTGAGGACCTTCCTCTTGCTGCCCTCGACGATCTTGATGGTGTCCTTCCTGAAGCCTTCAAGCAACCGGCCGTCGACTCCCGTCAGCCCGATGGCATTGACGCCTAGTGACTGCAGCTTCGCGACGATGTTCACATTGATCTTCCCGGCGTAGACCATGGAGAATATATCCAAGGTCTCTCTGTCCGTGTAGCGGCTAGTATGGCCCGATATGGATGTCACGAACTTCGGGGGCTTGCCGAGCTTCTCCGATAGCTCATTGGTCTCGGCGGACCCGCCGTGCACGAGGACGAAGTCCTTGTAGCTGGCCAGGTCCTCGAGGACATTGTTGACGTTGATGCCCTTGCCGCCGCCTATCTTCACGACGAAGACCATGAATCCCACCTCATATCGGATGGAACCCGATGCAGTCCAGGCCCATGGCCTCCGGAAAACCGCACATGAGGTTCATGCACTGGACGGCGGCCCCTGCGGCGCCCTTCATCAGGTTGTCTATGGCCGAGACGACGACGAGCCTGTTGCTGTGCGGGTCCATCTCGAAGCCTATGTCGCAGAAGTTGCTCCCTGTGAGGATCTTGGGCTCGGGATACCTGAAGACCCCCTTCTTGTCCTTGACGAGCCTCATGAACGGCTCGTTCTCGTAATCCTTCCGGTAGGCCTTCCATATATCCTTCTCTTGGATGCTCTTCTTGAGCTCCTCTTTTATGAACACATGGCCGGTCATGGAGATGCCCCGGACCTGCTCGATGGCATGGGCCGTGAACATGACCGTGGGCTTGACGCCGAAGTTGAGCTCCTGCTCGATCTCGCCCGTGTGCCTGTGGCCCGTACCAGCGTAGAGCCTCACAACGTGGCTCCTTTCCGGGTGGTGGCTCGACAGCGACGGCTCGTGGCCCGCTGCGGACGAGCCGACCTTGGCGTCTATGATTATGCGTTCCAGGTCGATGAGCCCGTTCTTGGCCAGCGGGTAGAGGCCCAGTATGGACGATGTCGCGAGGCAGCCGGCCCCGGCGACGTAGCTTGCACCCTTGATCTGGTCCCTGTGCAGCTCTGGTATCCCGTAGACGAACTTGGACAACAGGTCCGGCCTCGTGTGCTCGTGGCCGTACCAGGTCGGGTAATCCTTCGGGTCGTGCAACCTGAAGTCGGCCGATAGGTCGAAGACCTTCTTGCCAAGCTTCATGTACCCTTCCATGTCCTTCATGGCGGTCCCGTGGGGGACCGATGTGAACAGAAGGTCGCAGGGCTCCACATCCTCCCTGCTCGAGAACTTCATCTCCGTGACCTTTCGCATGTTCGGATGGACGGTGTGAAGGTACATTCCCGTGTACTGGGCAGATGTCACCTGCTTTATCTTGACATCGGGGTGCCTCAACAGTAATCTGATGAGCTCCCCGCCGGTGTAGCCCGAACCTCCGATGATCGAAACCTCTATCGGCATCCGGCTCACCTCTTCGCGACCGAGACGACATAGTCGAGGATCTTCGCTGGTATGTCCACGCCCGTAGGCACGATGCTGTTCCTGAACTCCATGGTGTAATTGGCCTCGTGCACCGTGTACTTGCCGTCTTTGGTCTCCATGACGTCCACGGCGATTATCCCGCCCCCGACCGCGTGGGCGGCCCTGACGCAAAGGTCGTTCAGCTCGTCCGTGACCTTGCACTCGATCGTCTTGGCACCGCGGGCCGTGTTCGTTATCCAGTGGGCGCTCTCGCGGAACACTGCACAGATGGTCTCGTCGCCCACGACAAAGGCCCGTATGTCCCTCCCGGGCTTGTCCACGAACTCCTGGATATAGTATATCTGATGCAGATAGCTCCCGAGGACCTCCTTGTGCTCGATGATGGCCTCGGCCGCATGCCTGCTGTCCACCTTTGCCAGGAGCCGGCCCCAGGAGCCCACGACGGGCTTCATGACCGCGGGATAGCCGACCCTCTCGATGGCCCTAATGGCGCTTTCCGGCTCGAAGGCCACGAAGGTCTTCGGCGTCGGGATGCCGTGCTTCTGGAAGGCTATGGATGTGAAGGCCTTGTCACCGCAGCAGTTGGCCACATCGTAGGTGTTGACGGTCTTCACCCCGTACTCGTTCAGGAACTTCAGGGCGTAGAGCGCCTTGCTGTGGCTAATGCATCTCTCGAGCACGACGTCGTACTTCCAGATGTCGTTCGAGAGCCCGAAGATGCATTCCCTGTCGTCGATCTTCTCCATCTCGAGGCCCATCTTCTCGGCGGCCTTGATGAGGAGCTTTTCCTCGACCCGTATTATGGAATATAGCATTCCTATTTTCATCCACCCATCTCCTGCGACGGCTCACCTTTGGCGGGCGTTTTGCCCAACCATGCCTACTCGCCCCAGTCCTCTTGCTCGGGCGGCGCTGGCTCGAGCGACGGCGGGTTCAGGCTCACGACCTCCATCTCGGTCCCGCACTCGGGACAGGTTATGAGCTCCCCTTCCTCGGCGTCCGATAGGTCGATCTTCTTCCCGCATTCGATGCATTCTCCGTTGATCATCCTTGTACTCTCCTGGTCGTTGTTGCTTTCCTTGTCCATTCTCTCATCCTACAGTTCGTTTAGTATCAGCTGTGTCTTTGTTGCCACGGTGTGCTCCAGCCTCCGGATGGTCTCGATGATTGCGTTGAGGTCCTTCGTGGACATGACGTCCACAAGGGCCACGATGTCGTTGTCACCAGAGACCTCATAGACTGAGTCCACGCCGGGAATCTTCCGGATCCCCTTCGATATGTTCGTGGTGTTGATGTTGACGTTTATCTTGATTTCCACGAGGGCCTTGACGTTCTTGCTGGCGGTCCGCACGGTGAAGCTCCGGATGATGCCTTCGTTCAGCATCTTCTTCACCCTGGCCCGTATGGTCCCTTCCGAGGTCCGTAGCTTCTTCGCTATGGTCACGAAGGGCATCCGGGCGTCCTTCTTCAGTGTCGCGAGTATCTCTTCGTCCATGTTGTCCATGGCCTTCACCCCATTCTCCGATTTTCGTTGTTCCAGTTACGATTCACAGGGGCCTGTAATGCAGGTTATATATATAAATATTACGATAAACAGAGTTAAAATGCTGATTTCGTAATAATATTCGAAGATGTATTCAAAGTTCGATGGGAGAATTACGATTCATGTCGATATCGACGAAATACGGTGGATCTCATTATTAAGATAGAATTATATTGCCCAAGAACGATTATATGTCATGGTCGGCCCCAATATACGAGATAATTGGAGAATTGTCAATTCTTCCAATGTGTTCATCGGCATGCATGTGGTCCTTCTTATTATAACTCTGATAATAGCCTTTGCAATATCGAGAATGGGACCAGTAATATTGATGATAGTCATAGCGTTATTGATAATAGTTATCCCCCAGGTCGGTCTCATTTATTTCAGGATTTATGCGAGATCGAAGATAATGAGAGAGACGGGCCTAGGAAAAGATGAAGCGGCAAGAGTCGTGAACGGCAAATATTATCAACTCGACACTGACGGATGGCCCGATATTCAGGAATTGAGCGTTTATCTCAGGACCAGAGGGTTCAAGACCGTGGCCGCAAAAAGGAATGGGCTATACATTCCAGAGCATAAATTGTTCATTAATCTGCAACAAGTGGTGTCCCAGAACAATAACACAAGTCGTCACCATAGAATGCGCTCTACTGTGTATTACTTTATCCAACTCGGTCCCTTATTTCCAGACACGAGAACTGTTGAAGAACAAATAAAAAAAGAACTGACATGGTTCTTGGGACAGAAAGGTCTGATAAGCTAGAGTTCGCGATGGTCAATATCTGTTCCAGGCCTGCTTGATGATGAGACGTTCCTTCTTGCTGGGTACGTCTATGCGGACGATCTCTAGGCCCTTCCTGTCGATGTCGATGACAGATATCGAGTTCGACACGGCCGTCCTCCTGCACGAGACCGTCCCACCGCTGTAGATGTAGGTCCCGTTGAGGTTCCACAGCCACGGATTGTGCTTATGGCCGGTCACAACGAGCGGGACCTTGTTTTCGATAATCACGTCAAGGACATCGCCCGCGTCCGTGAGGATGTTCCTCTCGCGGCCCGTGTTGGGGACAGGCACGAGATGGTGGTGTAGCATCACGACCGGTATCCTCTTGCCCTCGTTCATCTTGAGCTCGCCCTCGAGCCACTCTAGCTGCTCCCGACCGACATGCCCGTCGTCGATGTCCGGTTCCGAGCTGTCCAGCCCGATGAGATGTATATCGCCGATGGGCTCGGAGAAGAACCGCCCCCTCTTGCAGCAGATCCGCATATCGAACATCTTGAAACCGGCGATGCGGGCGTCGTGATTGCCCGGGACGATGTACTTCTCGTGCTTGATCTTGTCCAAGTGTTCCAGGACCATGTCGTATTCGTGGTCCAGGCCCCAATCGGTGAGGTCGCCCGGCACAAGGACGCCGGAAAGATGCATCTTGTTCACCATCTTGACTGCGAGCTCGAGCAGTTTCGGGTCGTACATCCAGTTCTCGCCAGCGTGAATGTCGGACAACATAGCGAACCTCATTATAGTACCTCCAGGGCCCGCAACCGCATTGGCCTCAGCACAAGATATAATTATCTTCTGAACATGTCCATCGACCATATGGCGAAGCGCAGAACGGTCAAAAGACGGTTCAAGACCACCTACAGAAGGACCCACCGGGGTTCCAAGAAGAACCTCAGATACGTCCAGAACATGAAAATCGAGGCCGTACCGCTAGACGATGACACCATCCGCGTCGACGGAGAGCTGGACGACCCGGACCACCACATCCAGGTCTACATAACCGTGGCCGTCAAGAAGAGCCAAATACTCGATGTCGGAGCCAGGATGCTCAGAAAGCCATATCCGACCTGCGACCAGGCCATGAGACGGGCCCAGGGCCTCATAGGGATGAGAATCGAGACCGGCCTCTACAAAAAGCTCTCGACCATCGTGGGCGGCGATGAGGGTTGCGTCCATCTTGTCGATATCCTCATGGCCTCGTGCAAGATGGCCGCGAACGCGATCATCGGAGTGGTCGTCGGAGGCAAGAGCTGGGACGACATCACCGACCGCGACGAGGAGTTCCATGACAGGTTGATGGGCAGCCTCGAAGGGATGTGTGTCGGTTTCAATAAAACTGCGATAGCAAGGAGGAGGTCCAAATGAGGCGCAAGGAAAAGGAGATCACCGACAGAACGGCCATCGAGGCCATCCTGGCCAAGGCCGACATCTGCAGAATCGCCTTCAACGATAAGGGCTATCCGTACATCGTTCCCATGAACTTCGGCTACAAGGACAACTGCCTCTACTTCCATTCGGCCCCCGAGGGCAGGAAGATCGATCTCATCAAGAAGGACGACCGGGTCGCCTTTGAGGTCTCGACATACAAAGGGCCGGTCCCGAAGGGCGTCCCCTGTGGCTGGAAGTTCGAGTACAGGTCCGTCATGGGCGTGGGGAGGATCCATATCATCGACGACCCCAAAGCGAAGAAGAGGGCCGTGGACATCCTTATCCGACATTATTCCAAGAGGAAGCACAAGGTCCTTCCCGAGAAGATGGAGAAGTTGGTCATGCTGAAGCTGGAGATCGAGCGCATGACCGCAAAGGGCAGCAGGCCTTGACCTGCCTATCCCTCGTTCCTCAGGAACGCCCGCGCAACGGCCCAGGGCGACCTCCCCTCGAGCACCCTCTTGTCCTTCGGGGCAGCCCTTAGGGCCTGGTCCGTCCTCCAGTCCAGGGCGTACCTCAACAGGACGACCAAGATCAATGTCCCGACCGCCGGCAGGATGAGCCCAAGGAAACCCTGGACCTCGATCGACCCCTGCGCCCAGGTCGGTGAGACGAAGTTCAGCGCCCATCTCGCCCTCAGGGCCAGGACAACCAGGCCGATGGTCAGCAAGGCGAACAGCCCGAGGTTGAGGAGGTACCTGTCCACCATCCTCGTCTGGAACCTTAGCGGCACGAACTCCTCCATGGCCAAGGAATAGTAACGCATGGCGCTCGAGCTCAGTTCCATGAAGAACAGGAAGCACAGTCCGAAGGCCAGCGCCTTCTCCAGGGGCACCGACGCTATCGGGCTCGAGACCGCTGTGAAGAAGGTGAACATGCCCGATGTGATTATATGCGTCCCCCTCATGCGCCAGATGCCGTAGACCCCGAACAGCAGGGATGCGAGGTAGAAGAACGCGATGAACAGCTGTTCCAGGGAATAGAGGAAGGTCGGCAGCCCGAGGACCAATGCCACGACGACGATTATCGCCATGGCGATCAGGAGGCCGCGCCTGGTCGTGAACTCAAAGCCCAGGACCTTCTTCCAGTTGCTCCTCATCTTGTCCCAGATGTAAGGTATGGCGCAGAGCACCGCCCCGACGAAAAGGCCCAGGACCGTGACCAGCATGATGGGGACCCAGATCAGGACCGAGTTGGCCCTGACCTCGAAGGCGTTCGGCTTCATGGACCAGTTCAGGAAGTACAGGCCCGCCAATGCCGCCGTCGCCATAATCTGCATGGCCACGACCCTGACGAGCATGGACCTCACGAGGTGCAGCGGGCCCTCCTCCCATTTCAACATGTCGCCGCTCGGGCCGACGCGCTGTCCATCCATGGCCTTGCCCTTCTCCTTCGGCTCCTTCTTGCCGCCCTGGCGGACCCTCCGGCTCAGGCCACCACCCCCTTGGTCTTGGGCAGGGATAGCTGGGACGCGCGCGAATGGACCAGGGCGATGTCCGGGAGCACCTGGCCCGCGGACAAGGTGGCCGTGATGGCCCCGTAGGACTGCAGTTCGTCCAGTAGCACGCGCTTCTCGAGCTCGAGCATCGTATGCTTCGATGTGAAGGCCCCGGCGACCTCGCGCTCGATCTCGTAGGAGTTCGGGCTGAAGACGAAGAACCGGTGCTGGCAGGCCACGTCCTTCGCGGCCTGGACGATGGTATCGTCGTTGTCCAATGGCGAGATCAGTACCAGCGTCGTCCTAGGCGTCAGGAACGGCCGGGCCTTGTCCAGGGCCACCTTGAAGCCCTCCTCGCCCTCGGCCTTGACCCCGACGAGGACGCTCAGGATGTTGTCCAGCTGGGACTTGCCCGCCGCCGGCTGGACGACGTAGGCGTTCTCCTTACCGCCGTAGGTGATCAGCCCGACCTCGTTCCGGCCCTTGAGCAGGAACGACGCCACCGAGGCCGCCAGCTTCACGCCGACCTCGAGGGGGTTGGCCAGCGGGCTACCTGCCTTCGTGACCTCCCTGGCGTCGAGCAAGATGAACGCGTCGTTCAGGTTCTCCTTCTCGTACTCGTTGACCATCAGCTCCCGGCTGCGTGCGTAGACCTTCCAGTTTATCCTCTTCAGCGGGTCGCCCTTGATGTAGTCCCTTATGCAGAAGAACTCGTAGCCGATGCCGGTCATGTGGAGCGGCAGCAGCTCGAAGTAGGACGACTGGTAGGACCGCACCGGGAAGGTCTCCAGCTCCGGGACCCTCGGATAGACTGAGAAGTAGGACAGCTCCTCCACGACCTCCTCCTCGAAATGGAGGTTGAAGAAGTCCCTCCGGCGGACCTTCAGGGGGCCCAGCGTGAAATGGCCCCGCAGCGGCGCCTCGATGGTGTACTCCAGTTTGGTCCTCTTGCCCGCCTCGAGCACCAGCACCTGCCGGTTGGAACCTTTCACAAGGCGCACCTCCGGCGGGAGCTCGTCGTAGAGCACCACGAAGGCCTCGCGGGCGGAACTGTTCCTGACCCTGAGCTTGACCGTGATCCTCTCGCCCTCGAGGACCCGCTCCGTGTCCATCTGGCGGACTGCCTGGACCTTGAGCTTCATGACCTTCGAGGCCGCCAGGAACGAGAGCAGCACGACCCCGAGGACCAGGAGCTGCATGTCGAGGGCCATGATGGCAACGATGACCAGCAGCAGGCCGGCGGACAGGAAGGCCACGGCCTTGAGCGTCAGCATCAGGCCGCACCTCCTTCCTTGTCCGCGAGCTCCTTGACCTCCAGGACCCGTACCTTCTCGAGGACGCGCTCCAGGTCCTCCTTCTTGTATTCCGCCCAGGTGCGCAAGAACCAGAGCAGGTCAGGGTCATCGAGGACCTCTTCGAGTATGGCCTTGCGCCGGAGCTTGAACTCCTTGTCAGACAGCCTCAGGGCCACACGGACCTTGTTCTCGAGCAGGAGCCTCACCCTGAGGCCGTCGGACGCGGTCATGCTTCCCGCCTTGTAGTTCAGCAGCCACGGCTCGTCGAGGGCGGGAAGATGGTACCAGTCCGTGGGTAGCCTGACGTACCTCAGGTAGACCAGGACCCCGATTATGCAGACGGCGATCAGGGCGCCCTTGGCGTAGTTGTCATTGGCCACGAAGATGAATGCATCGTAGACCTCCTTCTGGGCCCGCTGGGCCGCGTTGCCGCTCACGTGCCGGCTCTCGTCGAAGATGACCTTGCCGCCGCGGGGCAGCATGGCCCTGACTATGTCCTGGCCCAGGGCCGAGTTCTGCAGCCGGGGCCACATGTCATTGATGAAGACGCTCGGGTCGCTCAGGTACGCGTTGTTGTTAAAGAAGAACCCGAGGACATAGGTCCCGACCTTCTCGTCCGGGTCCTTCTTGCTGTTGCCGTTCGCGTCAAGCCATGCGGTATCGTCCGTGAGGCTGAACACGGTCCCCGGGATGCCTCCCTGGAAGGCCGCCGGCCTATCGGTCAGTAGCTCGTAGTGCTTGTTCACGACGGGCCCGGAATCGATGTAGGCCGTGACCTGGATGAAGTCCGGGTTCTTGATGTAGTCCGACGAATAGAGCCGCGACCTGTTGATGGACACGCCGCCGGGGAGGTCCTTCAGGAGCGGCGCCGAATAACCCTTGTCGTCCGCGAGGATCATCTTCCCGCCGTTCGTGAGGAACTGTCGTATGGCCTTGAGCTCTTCCTGCGTGTACGGCTTTTCGACCCCCATTATGATGAGCAGATGGTCGGTCCAGTCCTGTTGCGTGCCCAGGATCGTGGGCGAGCTCATGATGTCCTCCACGCCGTAATTGTCCTTGACCAGGGCCTCCCGGAACATGGACACATCGTTCCACTGGTCCGAGTAGGCCGACATCTGCCTCTCAACGGACCAGGGCCAGAGGCTGGACACGGCGAGGGCCACCAGTAGTGCGACCACCGTGAGGGCCCCGAGCATCTGGAGGCCCCTTGCCAACGTGTCCCAACGGTTCCTCAGCCCATCACCCGTGGTACTATATGCATTTCCATAACAATGTATATAGTATTATTTGGTACGGTCGCCGGATTGAACATCTGCAGAATAATTTGACCTTGGTCCCTTCTAATAATATATTTAAGTGTATCAGTCATTATGTCCGAAGACCGCTCTAGGAGGAACCACAATGCCCGAGGAGAACGGGACAGAACAGTCCGGTCCGGCGCCCATACGTATCGGCGTGTTCATATGCCATTGCGGCAAGAAAATAGGTGGCTACCTCGAGGTCCCGAAGGTTGTGGAGTACGCTAGGGCACTGCCCAATGTCGTCCACGCTGAGGGGAACCTGTACCCCTGCTACCAGGACGGCCTCCAGTCCATCAAGAAGGCCATCCAGGACCACCAGCTGAACCGGGTCATCCTGGCCTCGTGCATGCCCAGGACCCACGCCCCCCTTTTCCAGGCGACCTGCGAGGAGGCCGGGGTCAACAAGTACTTCTTCGAGTTCGTGAACCTAAGGGAGCACTGCTCCTGGGTCCACATGAACGACAAGGAGGGCGCCACCGAGAAGGCCAAGGACCTGGTCAGGATGGGCGTCTACAGGGCGGCCCTGCTGGAGCCGTTGTCGGATTCCGAGATGGCCGTCATACCGGTGGCCCTGGTCCTGGGCAGCGGCATCGCTGGCATGACGGTGGCCCTGAACCTCGCGAACCAGGGCAATGAGATGGTGCTCGCGGAGGCCATCACCGCCACGGTCGACCCGAGCTCATGCATAGGCTGCGGGACATGCGAAGAGGTCTGTCCCCATCGGGCCATAAGCATCATTGAACGTGATGGGGCCATGGTCGCGGACGTCAACCCAGTCCTTTGCAAAGGCTGCGGCACCTGCGTACCCTCCTGTCCCACAGAGTCAATAACGCCAAAGGGCTTCACGAAGGACCAGCTCGTCTCCCAGCTCCTGGGGTCCGTGGGCCCTAGGCCACCGGAATCCGAACCGAGGATTATCGTCTTCCTGTGCAACTGGTGCTCCAACGCTGGCGCCGACCTGTGTGGCGTCAGCCGGTTCCAGTACCCATCGAACATCAGGATCATCCGGGTCATGTGCTCGGGCCGCGTGGAGCCCATCTTCCTGCTCAAGGCATTCAAGGCCGGCATCGACGGGGTCCTCGTGCTCGGCTGCCGCATCGGGGACTGCCACTTCATCAAGGACAATGAGAGCGCCCAACGCGTCATGGAGAAGGCATTCCAGCTGTGCAAGGCCATCGGCATCGACGAGAAGCGCATGAGGCTGGACTGGGTCTCCGCCTCCGAGGGCCAGCGGTTCTCGGAACTAGTCACGGAGTTCACGGAGCAGGTCAGGAGGCTGGGGCCGCTCGGGTTCGGCTGTAAGGACGTCCTCGAAGAAGGGGAGGGTAAGCCATGACCCGCGCGACGGTAGGGCCCATCGCGGACGCCATCGGCAGGACACGGGTCCAGGCATGCCTCGAATGCGGCAAGTGCACGGCCATCTGTCCAGGCCACCGTGCCCATGAGGCCTTCACGCCCAGGGGTTTGGTCAAGAAGGGCATCCTGGCCCTGACCGAGGGGCTGCCCTGCGACAGGGACATGTGGCACTGCATCACATGCCGGCTGTGCAAGGAGGTCTGCGTGCAGGACGTGGACATCCCCGAGTTCGTCCGGGCGGTCCGGCGCGAGGCCCTTCCCATGGGCAACCGCGGAAAGGAGACCCACGACGGTATCGTCCAGGCATCGTGCGAGATCCTCCAGGAGCCGGGCCTCAAGCAGGGCAGGCTCTGGTGGCTCGAGGGGGACATGAAGGTCAAGGTCGATGGCAAGGCCACCGACGGTGACAATATCATCCTGTTCACGGGCTGCGCCCCGTTCTTCGACATCATTTTCAGGGAGTTCGACAGGACGGCGGACATCGCCAAAGCGTCCGTCCGGGTCCTGAACAAGCTGGGCATCGAGCCTTTGCTGATGTCCGACGAGAGATGCTGCGGCCACGACGAGCACTGGACCGGCGACGATGAGGCGTTCAAGAGGCTCCGGCGGCTCAACAAGAGAAGTATCAAGGCCACCGGTGCGAAGCTCGTCGTCACGCCCTGTCCCGAGTGCGCATACACATTGAGGGAGCTCTACGACCTGAAGGGCATCGAGGTCATGCACATGTCACAGTACCTGGCCCGGTGGCTCATGACGGTCCGGTCCAAGCCCATCCTCGGCGAGGTCGACATCAAGGCCCTGGCCTTCCATGACCCGTGCAGGCTCGGGAGGTACATGCGCGAGTTCGATGCGCCCAGGGTGGTCCTGGATGCCATCAACGGCCCCGAGAGGAAGGAGCTCCAGTTCGAGCGGCCCACGGCCCGCTGCTGCGGCGTCCACGCATGGATAAGCTGCGACGAGGGCTCTAGGAGGTTGAGGCGTGACCGCCTGAAGGAGGCCGAGGACGCTGGCGCCGAGGTTCTGGTGACGGCCTGCCCGAAATGCCGCATCCATTTCAATTGCTATCTGCACAGCCAGAGCGTTGAACCGGTCAAGGTGAAGGTCGAGGACATGACGGTCCTCGTTGCCAAGGCCATGGGGGTCTGGAAATGAGCCCGAAGTCCGAGAAGTGTGTTGTCGTGATAGGTGGCGGTGTTGCGGGTATGACCGCGGCCATTGAGCTGGCGAGGGCCGGGCACGGGGTCCACCTCGTGGAGAGCGCCGAGCATCTCGGAGGGCTCGTGCGGCTCCATGGGGCCGCCGCCCCGGGCCACGAGGCCCCCGAGAGACTGATCGCAGGGCTCAAGAAGGAACTCGAGGGCCTGAAGGCCATCACGGTCCACCTGTCGTCAAGGCTCACGGGCTTCGAGGGCCAGTGCCCGAACGCCAAGGCCACGATCGGGGCGAATGGTAAAACGGCGGTCACGGTCAACGCCGGCGCCGTGGTCATCGCCACGGGGGCCCAGCCCTTCGACCCGAAGAGGCTCCCGGAGTTCAAGTACGGCAGGTCACCATCCATAGTGACGACGCTGGAGCTCGAGGGCATGCTCAAGGGCGGGACACCGGTCCATCCGCTGACGAAGGCCTCGCTGAGAAGGGTCGGGTTCGTCCAGTGCGTGGGCTCGAGGATGGAGACCCGCGGGAACCCCTGGTGCAGCAATGTCTGCTGCGGGGTGACGATAAAGCAGGCCGTCCTGCTCAAGCAAAGGTCGCCCGAGACGGATGTCCTCGTCTACTACATGGACATCAGGACATTCAACCGGGGCCAGGAGGAGCTCTACGCCGAGTCCAGGATCATGGGCGTCAAGTACTCTCGCGGCATCCCGTCGGAGATACTCACGAGGAAGGACGGGACCCTGATCGTCAGGTCCGAGGATGCGTCATTGGGCAAAATCATCGAGAGGGAGCTGGACCTCCTGGTCCTTTCCATAGGTCTCGAGCCGCAGGTCGGAGGGGCAGAGCTGTTGAAGATGCTGGGCCAGGTCCAGACCAAGGACGGTTTCGTCCCCATCGCCAACCCCGAGACCCGACCGGTCGAGACCGGGTTCAAGGGCGTCTTCGTCGCCGGCGCGGCGGACTTCCCGAAGAACATAAAGGACGCCCGGACGCAGGCCAAGGCCGCCGCTATGGAAGCCTCGATGTTCTTAGCTTAAAAGGTCCCGCGGTCCCTATTCCGGCTTGGCCTCTTCGGTGCCGAAGACCTCGAGCGTCTCGTCGCAGACGAGCCTCAGGATGGTCTCGATGTCCTCGGGGGTCTGGCCCTCGACGGAAAGGATGACCGTCTTGATGCCGCGGCTCCTCAGGTTGTTTATTATGTAGTGGAGGAACTCGGACAGCAGCCTCTCGTCGTTGTGCATCGAGAGCGTGTTCACCGAGTCTAGCAGGAGCATCATGTTCTTGCCCTTGAGCCGCTTGACCCAGATGTCGATCTTGAGCATGATGTTCTCGAGCATGCTCGGGCTCTCGACGTAGATTATCTGGTCGTTCTCCTTGTCGCTGGCCGAGCCGACCATGAAAGAGATGCAGTCGATGAAGCTGAGGTTGTCGGTCTTCAACCCCTCGCTGGAGAGCTGCTCCATTATGACCGTGGACGGGATGGTCGCGGTTATGTAGATGCAAGACAGCCCGGTCTCGTTGGCGTGGTCGACGACGCCCTTGATGGCGGAGAAGTAGCCGGCCATGTCTGTGACCAGGGACACGGCTGCGTTCTTCGCAAAATCCTTCAATTGGGTCTTGACGGTGTCGTTTATGGCCATGGGCCCTTCCCCGCGTTAGGACCAGAACTAACAAAAAGGGAAATAATACCAGGGTATAAATAAGTGACGGTTTTTTTGTCGTTGGATTGGCTATAAACGCGATATATTTTATCGACGGTGACAAGAATGCGCTCAGGCCTGGGACTTCAGCAGCGGGACGATTATTATCCCGTAGGAGCTCAGGTCCATAACGTACTTGGCCCTCGAATGGACCGTGCCCCTCATCTTCACGACGTGCAAGGTCCTCAGGAGGTGGCCCCGCTGGGCGATGTTCCCTAGGACGATGATGCCATCGGATATGGCGTCCTCGACTCCGTGCGTCGAGTAGCTGTTCGAGTCCGGGGATATCTCCGAGACCAGCAGGGAGGTGACCTTCTTCTCTCCCAGCTGCTTTGAGAGCCTGAAGACGAAGTCCCGTATGTTGTCGCGGTCCTTTATCTGGAAGCAGACGCCCGTGAGGGAGTCCAGGACGAGCCGCGTCACCTTGTTCTTCGTGACGAGGTCTATGAAGCCCTTGAGGAACACGCCCATGTTCTCGTTGGTGATCTCCACCCCGGCCAGGCCGAGCTTCTCCATGAGCTCCGGGAACTCGATGACCTGGATTTCGCCTTTATCGACGTAGGACATGTCGAAGAAGTCGTAGGTCTGGATGTTCTCGATGAGCTTGGCCCGGGACTCGGTCACGGTTATGAACAGGCCCCTTTCCCCGGCGCGCGCGCCGTTCATGAGGTACTCCACGCAGAGGGTCGTCTTCCCGGTCCCGCAGGTGCCGGTGACAAGCACCGTGTTGCCCTTGGGTATCCCGCCATTAAGGATTTTGTCGAGGCCCTCTATGCCGGTGGGCACCTTCTTAATCGGTTCCCGGGCCTTGACGTCAGCGCACATTCAATTTCGGAATGGTGATAGTGTTTATAAACATTTCTTTAATAATATATGGAGAAGGATATAACTTGTTTTGATAATAATCGCGGACCGAACATTGAACATCGGATAAGATTAAATATCGATAAATCGCTGGAATGACCGTATGGTGTCCTCCGAGGTCCAGCTGTTCGATGCCTTACGGCTCGTGCTCGGCCTTGCGTTCCTGGCCATCGCGGCGGTCATGGACGTCAGGACAAGGAAGGTCCACAACCGGCTATGGTTCATCATGTTCTTCGTCGGCATCATGGTCCTGGAACTGGGCTATATCACGTCCAAGGCCCCGGCCGCCCTGCTCCTGACGCCCATCCCGGCCATGATCTTCTTCATCGTCATCTTCACCGAGGGTGAGATCGGCGAGGATGCCCTTTCGGAGGGCGCGAACATGGCTCTGACCGTGCTCCTGCTGGTGGTCGCCATCGCCATCATCATCTACCAGGGCCAGATGTTGAAGTACTCGTCGGACTGGGTCAGGTCATTGCACATCCCGATAATGATCGCCGTGTCCTACGGCTTGTACCTTGTCGGGATGCTGCGTGGCGGGGCCGATGCCAAGGCATTCATGGGCCTCGCGGTGCTGGCCCCGTTCTATCCGAGCATCGGCCCGATGCCGTTCATCGGGAGCCCCGAGCAGATGATGATCATATTGCCCTTCGCGCTCGTCGTCCTCTTCGATTCAGCCCTGGCGACCATGCTCGTCCCGTTGGGTTATGCCGTATACAACGTGGGCCGCGGGGATATCGACCGAAGGATGTTCTTCGGTTATAGGTTGGCCCTCAAGCTGGTCCCCCACAGGTTCGTCTGGCTCATGGAGAAGATGGAGGACGGGGAGATGGTCACGGAGCTGTTCCCGAAGAGGGGCACTAAGAAGCAGCTGCTGAGGGACATCAAGGCCCTGCAGAAAGCTGGAAAGAAAAAGGTCTGGGTCACGCCGAAGATACCCTTCATGGTCCCCATGGTCGCAGGTTACCTGCTGGCGTTCGTGGCAGGTAACCTGATATTCGGCCTGATATTCTGGATCGCAGGCCTTTGAGAGGGCGGCTGGCCTAGGTCTTGAGTTTCTTCATTATGTCCTCTATATCCTTCTTTTCGCTCGTGGCCGCCTTGTCGGCCTCCTGGCCTTCGGGCTTCTTCGGGGCCTCAGGGGGCTTCGGGGGTTCCTCGACCTTGGGCTTCTCCGTTATCGGGCCAGGGGCCACCTTGTCCTCAGGCTTGACCTGGGGTCCAGTGGTGGACACCTTGACCGTCCTGGGCCGCACGGCCGGCGGTGCCACGGCCTTCTTGGCCTCCGCTTCAGCCTCATCCTTCTCGCCGGCCTCGGTATCGGTCTCTTCGTCATGGAACCTCGACCTCCCCTCCATTCCCTCGCCCTTGGGAGATGCCACATGCGCCTTCCTCTTGGCCAGCATCAGACCTAGGATGATGCCGACGACAAGGAGTATCAATGCTAGGGCCAGGAGACCGCCCTCGGCCATGGTCATGGGACCGCGGCTCACCTTGATCTCCTGGGTCACGGCATTGCCTGCCGTGTCCGTGGCCACGACAACGATCTTCGTGTCGCCCCTTGGCAAGAGCAGGGTCGTCGAGAACTTGCCGTTCGTGACCTTGACCTCCTTGCCGTTCACGGTGACCTTGGCCACGGCCAGATTGTCTGTCACCGAGCCCTTGACCTCGAGCTCGACCTCGGACACCGATTTGCCCTTTGTTGGCGTGGAGACCTTCAGTACCGGTGGTTGGGTGTCCAGGGTCACGGACCTCGTGACCGGCGCTGGGTTGCCCGCCGGGTCCTTGGCCACGATCCTTACCGCGTTGACGCCCTCCTTCAGGGTCTTGGCGTAGTCGAACTTGCCGTCCGTGCCCACGACCGCGTTGGCGCCGTCCACGGTGACCTTCGCGCCGACCTCAGTGGTGCCTATCACATGGATGGTCGGCTGGTTGGTCACCAGGCCGTTAACCGGTTGGACGATATCCAGCGGCGGCGGGACCGTGTCGAGGGTTATCGCCCTCTGAACGGTCGTCGTGTGGCCCGCCTTGTCGTAGCCCACGACCTCGATTACGTTCAGGCCCTCCTTCAGGGTCACGATGAGCGAGTAGTTGCCCACGCCATCGGTGGTCACGTTGACCCCGTTGACCGTGACCCTGAACAGGGTCAGGTCCTTGGCCGTTCCCGAGATATTGATGGTCGTGCTGTTCGTCAGGAAGGTCCCTGGCGGGTTGTTGACCGAGACCTCGGGCGGTGTCGGGTCGTATATCACGTTCCGGACGGTCACGTTCCTGTTGCCGGCAGGGTCCTTGGCCAGGAACACGAGCCTGTTGTTCCCCTCCTTGAGCGGCACGATGGCCGAGAAGGGCTCGCCCACATGGGGTATCGAGGTCCCGTTCACGGACACGGTGGCCCCGGGCTCCGCCGAGCCCGCCGCCATGACCGTGCTATCGATGGTTATGAGGCCATCGACGGGCGCGAAGACCTTGATGGCCGGCGGCGTGAGGTCCACCGTCACGATCGGTTTGGAGATGTTGAAGTTCATGGCCTTGTCATGCGAGGCCACGACGACCGTGTTGACCCCTTCTGGCAGGGTTATGTTGCACGAGAAGTTCCCCTTTGCATCGACGGTCGCGATCACGCCGTTGACAGTTACATTCGCGCCTGGCTCGGTCTTGCCCTTGAAGGCGATGTTCGTCGTGTTGACGAGCTCCGTCGCGTGCGGGTAATCGACGATAAGGATCGGTGGGACGGTGTCGACCGTGATGGAGACCTGCTCCCTCTTTATCACGCCGGCAAAGTTCGTCGCATTGACCATGATGGTCCACTTGCCGTCCGTGAGGTTCACCCAGGCGTCCCATTTCTCTGTGCCGAACGCGGTCTTCTGGACCGAGCCCTGGGGCCAGACCGTGACCTTGTGGATGCCGGACTCAGGGTCATAGGCGGTACCGTTGACCTCGATGAGGCTGATGTTGTAAATGCCATTGTCGACCGGGTGGGTGATGTCAATGACGGGGTCGTTCACGAGGTCCTGCAGGATTATCCTTATGTTGACGTTCGTGTTAACGGTGGCCCCGGCGAAGCTGCTGACGCCGTTCTTAGAGGCCGAGAAGTTGTGCCTTGTGAAATCGTCCCTCAAGGTACGGACCTGCGAGTACTCCTGAACCGGCAGCCAGTCGATCTCGCCGTTCGCATCCAAGGTCCCGTTGAAGACCACCTTATTGTGGATGTTCGTTATGGCCAGCGAGGCGTTCGGCACCCGCTGGGAGTTCTGCCACTCGGCCCATATCTTCTCCGCGTACCAGGATACGTTGAGCCGGCTGTTGTCGTTGTCGAAGACCGTGTCCGACTCGTTGAAGGTCGTGTTGAGGGTCCTTATGAGGCCGGGGGAGGCCTGGGCGCTGTTGCCGAGCCTGATGTCTGGCCCTCCGGCCGTGATAGAGGAGTTCACTATGTCCACGACAGAGTCGGTGACATAGAGGCCGCCGACGTTCTTCGAGGAGATGGTGTCCCTGCTCATGGAAACGGTGGTCCTCCCGGTGACCTCGACGCCGTTGTCGTTCGTTGCCGCGATCACGGTGTCGTCCACGGTGGCCACGGTGTTCGGACCTATGGTCACGCCCTCGTTCCGGCTCGTGACGGAGCCTCCGGATGTATGGAACTCGGTCCACCAGCCGGTGTTAATTCCACGGGAGTTCCTCGAGACGAGCACATTGTCGCTGGCCCTGACCTTGGAGAAGTCCCAGACGTCAAGGGCGTCGTTGGAGCTGTTCACATTGTTGCTGCTCACGGTCACCTCGGCCCAGTTCCAGATATTTATCCCGCTGCCCTGGGTCACGGTCACTGTGTTGCCTGCCACCGTGCCCTTGGCCCAATTCCAGTAGTTCATGCCATTGCCACGGGCGACATAGATGGTGTTGTTCTTGATGTAGGCCACGGCGTTGTCATTGACATCGATGCCGTCGTAGTTATTGGCGTTGCTGCTCCAGACCTTGAGGTCGTTCTTTACCATGGTCAGCGTGGACGGGCCGTCGACGTGGATGCCGATGTCGTTGGTGGAGTTGAACTGGTTCCCCGAGACATAGGGCGAGGACACGCCGTCCACCTGGAGCGAATGCCACCCAAGCGTGTGGACCTTGTTGTTCAGGACCATGGGGTCCGACACGGCCTCGATCCAGATCCCGATGTCGCTGTTGTCTATGATGGAGTTATCCGCCAATATGCCATTGGCATGGTTGCGGAGCCACATACCGCCGGCGGCGTTCTTCGTGATGGTGTTGTTCCTGATTGTGAGGTTGCTCACCTGGGCGTAGATGCCCCAGCCGTGGGAATTGCCCCATCCGTTGTTCTTGATGAGATTGTAGTCAATCCTCGGGTTCGAGTTCCATATATTGATCCCGTGCGCCTGCTGCCACCAAAACCAATTCCTACCATTGTCGGAGATGTTGTTCTTATAGATGTACGGGGAGCCGGCGCTGATGTCGATCCCGTAGCCGTCGTTCTTGTAGATGGTATCATTGGATATGGTCGGATTGCACTGATCGATGATGATGCCGGTGCCGCCTCGTGTTATGTCAGTGTGGTCGATGGTCACATCGCTGGATTGGATGTAGATACCTAGCTGGTTCCAGTTCCACCCGGCCGGGCCGCCAACATCGGATATGTTGCTGTAGGCGATCGTTGCCTTGGCGCCCTGGCGGATATAGAAGTAGTACCAGTTGCTGCCGTTCATAGAGGACCTGATGAGGGCACCGTTCTTCATTATCAGGGCGCCGCCGTTCTGGATCTCGACGAAGTATTGCATGCCACCTTGGCCGTTCGTGTCGTTGATAAGCACCGTGGTCCCGTCCAGGGTCAGGGTCCCGCCCTTCTGGATTATGAGGTTCCCATTGGTCACATTGTAAGAACCCCCGGTGACGGTCTCCGCCACGGATACGATCCAGTTGCCGTTCGCCGGCGGAAGGCCGGTCGTAGTCGGCACATCGGTCACAAGAGCGAACAGGCCAGTGGTCACCATCAACAGCGCAATCAGAACCTTGGTCGTCTTCAATATGAGGCCTCCCTGTATCTGGTTCAAATCGATGAGATTGACCTTATATAAAGGCTACTGTCATAACATTGGAATATGTCTAAGGATTGTATAATACTGAGATGAAATCCCAGTCGCGGACCCCCATTTTGGCAACCTATTTATAAGAAGAGGCGATAGGTCATTAGACCCGGGTGGTCGTGGTCACCACGGAGAAGGTGAGCTGGTGATGGGCAGGAGGTGGACCTAGCTTGGACGAGCTTACGGGCATCTACTGGGTCATCGCCGCCGCGGTCCTCTTCGGCAGTCAGTTCATCCCGAGCAAGTACTGCCCGAAGTTCAGGTCCAGTTCGTACAACGTGTCCATGGCCTGGGGCATCGTTGTCAGCAGCATAGTTAGCTTCCTGGTCCTCGGGATGGCATCCATCGACGCCGCTCTGGTGCCTTATGCCCTCCTCGGCGGTTTCCTTTGGGTCACGGGCAACTACCTGCTCATCATCGGCGTTGCCAAGGCCGGCATGGCCAGGGCCTTCTGCATGATCAACTTCGCCGCGGTCATATCGTTCTTCGGCGGCGGCCTCGTGCTTGGGGAGCTGACCGGGGTCACAACGACGAGGATTGCGCTGATGCTGGTGGCGGTGGCGCTGGTCATCGCGGGTTCACTGCTGGTGACCACGACCACTCCATCGGGGAAGGGAAAGAGGTCTGACCGGGTCGAGATCATGAAGGGCCTCCTGGCTGCCTTCGTGGCCACGGTCTTCTTCTCGATGTTCAACATCATAATGGGCTACGTCATCAACACGGGTCACACAACGCCCGGGGCCGCATTCATCGCATTCTCGCCAGGGATAATGGTCGGGGCGCTGCTGCCGGCGATTCTCCCGGACCGGAAGGGCTTGTCGGATTGGGTCCGGGCCCTGGCCAAGTGGCACTATCTTGCCATCGCGCAAGGCATCATATGGTCGGGCGCGATGGTGTGCATCATGTTTGGCTGGGAGGGGACCGGCATCGCCGTCGGGACGCCTGTGCAGGTCGGGACGCAGACACTTGTCAGCGCCGTATGGGGCATCCTGTTGTTCAAGGAGTTCAAGGGCCTCAAGGACAAGGACAAAGCCTATGTGAAGTTCAGCCTCGGGGCGGCGCTGACCATCGTGGGGATTGCTTTGATGGCATTGGCGTGAGAGGGATTAGAAGAATTCCGAATTCTCGACCGTTATTCAGAGGTATTTTGAGAACATATCTACGTCGACTTTAGCAAGCTTCAGACTCCTTTCAATGTTCCAATCTTCAATTCTTTATGCATTGGAACGACAGTTCCGACCTTTCCATCCGGCGTCATCTTTGAAAGACGGACATGGCTCCCTGACCTGCCGCTGATCGTGAAACCCATTTTGTTGCAGAGAATTTTCACGACGGCCTGGCCTGAAACCTTCCTAAGCCTTGGCATTCACTGCCACCTCGAAGGTGGTGATGAAGGTCCTACCATTCTTTGGCAACGGGAATTCTTCGAGATATAGCTCGGTCGCTTCCTTGAGGTTCTTCAATGCCTGATCTATGGTCTTTCCCTGGCTAATCGTACCAACCTCAGGACATTCCGCAATGAACATCTCCTCTTCCTTATGGATGACGGCTGTGAGGGATTTCATATTTCCACCTATATTAATTAGGCATTCCTATTAGATAAAGGTTGCATTCAAGGAGGAGTCCATGGCCCGTAGTGGCCTAATAGGGGTCTTCTTATAGAGAGTGAAAAAAGTTAAAACCCAAGGCCCCATATCCACTCTCGATGCCAATAGTATCCATCGACCTAAAGGATCTCAAGGCCCTGATGGGCAAGGCCGGGGAAAAGCTCGACAGGGACACCTTCGTGTCCCGGGTCCCGATGATAGGATCGGACATCGAAGGCGTCGAGGGCGACACGGTCCAGGTGGAGTTCTTCCCCAACCGGCCGGACCTTTATTCAGTGGAGGGCGTCGCCAGGGCCATGGCCGCGTTCCTTGGCCTCAGGACGGGTCTCAGGTCCTATGATGTCGCGAAGCCGAGAACGCTCCTGACCATCGACGAGAGCGTCATGGAGGTCAGGCCGTACATGGTCGCTGCCGTCGTCCGCGATATCACCTTCAACGACGCCTTCATAAAATCGCTCATGGACGTCCAAGAGAAACTCCATGCATCCCTCGGCAGGAACCGCAAGAAGGTGTCCATAGGGCTCCACGACCTGGACGCCGTCCAGCCGCCGTTCACCTACAAGGCTGTGGACCCGGAATCCGTGACCTTCGTCCCGCTGGACATGCAGGAGGAGCTCGACATGCGCGAGGTCCTCCGGAAGCATCCCAAGGGCAAGGACTACGGTTGGATAGTCCAGGATGCCAAGAGATGGCCGCTCCTTGTGGACAAGAACAACGAGGTCCTCAGCTTCCCGCCGATAATAAACGGGGAACTCACAGTGGTGAAGGAAGGCACGAGGAACATCTTCATCGATGTCACGGGCCTCGACATGAACGCCTGCCTCCATGCCCTGAACATATTGTGCGCCATCTTCGCCGACCGGGGGGCCAAGCTCGAGGCCGTTACCGTCCAGTACCCTGGCAAGGTCCATGTAACGCCGGACATGGGCGCGTTGCAGATGAACATCAAGGTCGACTACATCAATTGCTGGCTCGGGACCGAGCTCAGCGTGAAGCAGATAGTGGAGGCCCTTGAAAGGATGGGCCATTCGGCGAGGCTGTCCGAGAAGGACCCGCTGAATCTCGTGGTCAGCTATCCGGCCTACCGGAAGGACATACTCCATCCCGTGGACCTCGTCGAGGATGTGGCCATAGGCTTCGGCTACGAGAGGCTCGAGCCTATGATGCCAGTCGCGAGGACGACGGGCCATCAGAGACCCATCGAGGCGGCGTCGCACAGGTACAGGAAGTCCTTGATGGGCCTCGGATACCTCGAGGTCGCCACGCTCACATTATCGAATGAGGACGATGAGTACAAAAAGATGGGGACGGAGCCGGGCCCGAGGTCCGTGATACAGAACCCCCTCACTGTCGAGTATACCATGATGCGCGTCTCGCTGGTACCTTCTCTCTTGAGGACATTGAAGGTCAACAAGCACAGGGACATGCCGCAAAGGATCTTCGAGGCGGCGGATGTCATCCTGGGCCATCACAACATCAGGCACGTGGCGGCCCTGAGCATGCATGAGAAGGCCAATTTCACAGAGATGAAGTCGCTGGTCCAGAGGGCCCTCGAGGACATGAGGCTCAAGTACAAGTTCGAGCCCTGTGAGGCACCGGGGTTCATGAAGGGCCGGTGCGCGGCCATTCTGGTGGAGGTCAAGCACGAGAAGGGCCATCATAAAATCGAGCAGGTCGGTCATTTCGGTGAGATCTCGCCTGAGACCATCACGGGCTTCGAGCTGGAGTTCCCGATAGCAGGGTTCGAGATGAGGGTTCTCTGAATATCATCATAAGTGGGTTCAAATCCCTACGTGGCTTGAATAGATAATAATATATTATTGGATTTTCTTACTTTTACTAAAAGAAGTATATCATGAACAAGATACATCGTAATCTCAAAAGAATTTCCATACTCGGTGGAATTTGGATATTCTTACTTATGATCGCCCATACTATCAATGAATATCTTTTCACAGAAATGTCCTATTTGGAATGGCCATTTGGAGAACCAAGTTTATGGGATTATTACTTATTTCGCCAGCTAGCTATTTCGATTTTCTTCATGATACCAGTCGGAGTAAATGCATTCTATATTACATCCCTAAAAAAAACCAATTTCTCAAGAAAAGTTGGATCTGTTTGTGCATCCGTCGCATTCTTAATCATATTTATGGTAGCAATTTATTTCGCTATACTCATCAGAGAACGGGGAATTTCAGATATTCAGGAATTCTTTTTTCCTCCACTTTTGATTTATTTTGGCACTCTTCAACTATATTTGGCCAGTATCCTACTCATCGCATATGATTTCAATACAGGAATACCAATCCATCAGCCAATAGGTTTCATCATCGCCTCAATTGTTATAGAGGTATTATCAGGAATAGTAATCCAACAACCCAGTGGTTACATGCCATTTATTGAAGGGTTTGAAGGAATACAATTTATTTATTTATTGAACGGTGTATGTGTTGTATTCTTCAATTACACAGTATTTTCTGCACCATGGATTCCAAGACATCAGAGAAAAAAAGGTTCAACAGCGGCAAAAAATCGAAAAGATAAGCAGAAAATTAAGGTTTGAACCTAGCGTATCTATACTGATTATAATAAAAAAGAGGCCCCAGTCACTAGGGGCCTCAGACCGACTCGATTGGCCGGTAAAGGAGGGATGGGCGAAGTACTCAAAACCCTCAAATTGACGGTTTTTCCACGACGGCCCAGTGTGCAAATCCCTGTGGGCCCACTTTTTTCGCGTTTATAAATAGGACCCGAATCCCTGTTTTATGCCGGATTCCATTCACCGCGCCTTTTCCCACATCTCGAGCTCGAGGAACGATTCAACCGAAAGTTAATTATAATGGTTATAACCATTACAATACATCGGTGAGAATCATGAAGGACAGCTATCGCACGATACCCGTGAGGCCCACGACCTGGCGCAGGTTGATGGACTACAAGATGGGCGAGGCGACCTTCGATGACGTCCTGAACGAGCTAATGGACAATGTTCCGATAGAGGTCTTTTCGAAGAAGCTTATAGAGGAACATAACAGACGTTTGAGGACCTTCGAAGGACGGTCCTGGCGCAAGGTGAAGGATGAGATCGAGGCCAGATGAGAAGCAAGATATCATAAACTAAATAGGTGGTTTTATATAATAAACGGTCGTTTACTATAGTAAACGGTGGTTCATTTAATGAAGTCATTAAATAAATACGTCAATTGGAGGGTACTGGCCCGATTTCTCAGGAATCCAACGCAAAGGGTCTATATCAAGGAATTATCACGAATCTTGGACATCAGTTCAGGGAGCGCGCTCAAGGCCGTGCATATGTTTAAGGACGAGGGATTATTGAATTGTACGATAGTGGGTCAAGCCCATCTTTACTGGCTGAATAACGACGAGCCCGTTGTCAAGGCCCTGAAGAGGATGAATATACTCATCCGTCTTCGCGAGGCCGATCTGGTCGAAAGGTTTACGGATGCCGACGGGGCTATTATATCAATCATCATGTATGGAAGCTGTTCATCTGGGGATTATGACGAGAAAAGCGATCTCGACATTCTCGTTATTTCCTCAAGTGGCCAGTCCAGATTAGCCAGGCCCGTTCGAGAGTTGGAGGACCGCCTTGGAATGCAGGTCAATGTTGAGATTTTCAATCTGGCATCATGGAACAAATTGAAAAGGAAAAATGATGTCTTCGTTTCAGAGGTCCGGAGGAACCATATCATAATATATGGAAGTGATTTGATATGAGGCTTAAGGATTGTTATTCTGAAGGCCTTCTCAAGAAGGTCGCTCCGTCCATCGACATCGCCAAGAGATCCTTGAGCATGGCCGATAATACCTTGAAGAAGCCAAGGACAATCTCGACCTGGGGCACTATGATGTCACGCTGGTATTATCCTACACTGCAATGTTCCACGCGGCCAGGGCGATCCTTTTCCGGGATGGCGTCAAGGAGAGGAGCCATGTCTGTATCGTGATATATTTGAAATCCATATATCCAGAGATTAAAGAGATCGCGGATACGCTTGATGCGTACAGGACATCACGACATGCGACGCTTTACGGCCTCGATGATGCCATGACCAAGGATGATGCTGAGGAGGCTATCGATTCAGCCAAGGAATTCATTAAAAGGATCAAGGATTTTCTCAAGGACTTAAAATAGGACGAATAGCAGAAAAGGGAAGGAGATCGGATCGTCCGTCCAAGGAAGGAGCATTCGAATTCAGATCTTTCCATGTTGTGAAAGGGATATATGGCCTATATTGAACACCCTACCAATACGCAAGGACGTCCCGGTCGATGGACCCCACAGGATCCGACCTATGCCGTTTTAACCACCTTTCTCTGAACAGGCCTAGGTCTTTCTCCGATCGGTTCTTTTTGGCCGGTTCCCTCCTTAGGTTCGTTCATTTCATCCATATCGACGACCTCGAATTGGACCCCTGGCTTGTCGGGTTCTGGCCTCGATGCAATGGGGGGCTCTTCCGGTTCCTCCTTCTTCCGACCCCTCTTGACCATCATTACGACCAATGCGATGACGACCGCTGCTATGACCGCCACAAGGATCCCGAGCATCAGAACCGTGGTGCCCGAGAACCACGATGCTGTCTTCTTCTTCACCACCGTCACCTTGAACTGGGCCGTGGCGGGATCCTTATTGTCCGAGACGTTCACGGTTATAGTATACGTACCGACCTGGCCCCCGGTGGGCTTCCAGCTGATGGCGCCCGATGGCGACATCGTCATGCCGCTGGGCTGTCCAGCGAGCGTGAATATCAACTGGTCACCCGCATCGACATCGTTGGCCATGACTTGAGACTGGAACTCATCACCGACCGTGATCGTGCTGTCGGGGATGGGCTGGATGGCCGGTCTATGGTTGTGGGTGGACCTTGTCACGGTTATCTTGAAGATCTGTGTCTTCGATGCCTTGCCGTCCGACACCGCGACCGTGACCGATTGTTCCCCGAGCTGTGACATGGTCGGGGTCCATGAGATGACGCCTGTCTGTTGGTCGATGACCATGCCATCGGGCCTCTGGGAAAGCGAGAATGTCAGGACGTCCCCGATGTCGTCATCGCTGGCCTCGACATTATAGCCGTACTTCTCCCCGACCTCGGCATAACCGATAGGTGTGCTCGTGATAACGGGTTCCCTGTTGTTTGTGGCAGTGGAGGCCACCGTGAAGGACCATACGCCATTGGTGCAGGTCCCCAGGTTCTTGCCATCGCTCGGTATGACTGTCCAATAGTACGTCGCTCCCGTCTCAAGGTTCGTTACCATATAGTTCGGGGTTATCAACATGTGGGCGATCCGGACCGAGCTTGCCATGGCCTTGACATCCGCCTGGACCTTGCCGAGATAGACATCGAAGAACACGTTCGTGCTGTCCTGGTCCTTCCATGTCCAGACAAGCCTTTGCATTGTTGAGGTCAGCTGGGAGCCGTCCGCGGGCCCGACCAGCGTCACCTCGGGTGACCAGGTCACGACCATCGTTATAGTGAAGGTCTGGGTGACGAAGACATGGCCGTCCGAGACGTTCACGATGACTGGGTTAGCGCCTTCCTGTTGCAGGACCGGCTTCCATGTGATGAGGCCGGTCGCCCGGTCGATGGTCATGTTTAGGGGCGCCTTATCAAGCGAGTAGTTCAGGCCGTCGCTGACATCCACGTCCGAGGCATTGACATCGTACCTGTATATGTCATGGATGTCGACCTCTTGTAGAGGAACGCTCGTTATCGCAGGGGCGTCGTTCGTGTTGATGACGGTGAGCGTGAAGTTGTGGAAGGCGTAGGCCATGGCCTTGTCAGAGACCGTCACATTCACCCAGCATTTACCGACATTGTCATTGGTGGGGACGCCGGACAGGACGCCGGTGGTCGACCCGATGGAGAGCCAGCCCGGTGCGCTCGTCGAAAGGTGCCAGGTGAACTTGTCGCCCTTGTCGATGTCGGTCACATTGTACTGGACCTTGTACAATGCATCCTCGTAGGTCGATGTCAGGTCCGTCGATGTGATGCTGGGCGGATCGTTCGCATCCTGGACCGTGAGGGTGAAGTTGGAATGGTCCCATCCCCCGTGCCCATCATCGACGCTCACGTTGACATAGTATTTGCCGACGTCATTATTGGAAGGCGTTCCGTTGAGGACCCCTGTGCCCGGATCGATCCCAAGCCAACTACTGGCGTTGGTCTTAAGATGATATGTGACCTTGCCCTGGCCGTCGTCTGTGGAATTGTAGTCCACACGATAGACCTTGTCCTCGAGGGCGGTGACGACATCCGTGATACTGATATCGGGAGGGGTGTTGATGACCCTGAGCGTGAAGTTATGCTCGTCGGCGCCCCAGGATATATTGGTGATGTTTATGCAGACATAGTATGTGCCAACGTCCGCGTTCGTGGGGATCCCCGAGACATTGTGTGCCGTCGGATCCCACTTGAGCCATGAGGCATTGGTCTTGAAGGTCCACTTGACCGTTGGGACCCCACTCCAATAATGGACAAGATATTTGGCGTCCTCATTGGTCGAAGTGACATCCTTTGCCGGGCGGAGCACCATCTTCATCATGACCGTGACCGTCGCGTTCTTCAGAGGGGTCTGCACAGAAGCGATCTTCACCGACTCCCCGTAGGTCGCATTGATCCATCTATCCGGGACCCAGGTGCGGTCCTTTATCGTGATATCGCTCCTGTACTTGCCTGTGTTCTTGCCCGTCTCGGTCAACCTCATGGTGAAGCCTTTCTTGTCACTGACGTTGCTGGTGACCTGGACGAAGGCGTGGTCGATGCTGCTGACATTGGCGTCCGTGCCCACCAGTTCGATGTAGACCGTGTCATCTATCATGGCTCCGGTTATCTCGGTCGAGAAGGTCCCGTCCGAGTAGGCCTTGACAGAGGTCACCGCGCTTGGTGGCATGTTCGTTTTCTCGAAGATGAGGTAGGTCTGGCCCGCGCCCGCCCCACCGCCATCCTCATCCCCACTGGCCCCGACCAGAATATCGGAATAGCCATCACCATTGACATCTCCTTCACCCGCGACGGAAACCCCGGCCAAATCAGAGCTATCCTCACCCCAGAAAGAAGCATCGGCTTTCGAATTTGCGAGGTCCGTGTCTATGGCCCAGCCCGCGGCCTTGCCCAGGATCAGATAGGCCTGGCCCGCATTGCTACCCCCCTCATCATTATCGTATGCGCCTATGAGGATGTCATCATATCCATCCCCGTCGACATCACCTGCACCCGCGACGGGCCATCCAGAATAGTCGTTGGCGTTCTCGCCCCAGAAGGATGCGTTCGCTTTCGAAAGGTCCGTGTCCATGGCCCAGGCCGAGTCGCTACCGAGGATGAGGTATGACTGCCCCGCGTACAAACCCCCATCGCTACTATCGTATGCCCCGATCATGATGTCGTCAAAGCCATCCCCGTTGACGTCCCCGACGCCCGCCACGGTCTTCCCAGCGTAGTCAGATCCCACTTCCCCTTGGAAAGAGGCGTTCGAATTTGCGAGGTCCGTGTCCATGGCCCAGCCGCTCTTCTTTCCATATATGACATAATTCTGACCCGCGTCCATGCCGTTGTCATCACTCCTGTAGGAACCAATGAGGAGGTCGTCAATACCGTCGCCATTGAAGTCCCCGGCCCCGTCCACCGACCACCCGCAGCGGTCGTCCGAGGCCTCGCCCCAGAAGGAGGCATTAGAGTTAGAAAGGTCAGTGTCCATGGCCCAGCCCGAGGCCTTGCCGAGGAGCAAATAGGTCTGACCTGCCCCGGCACCTCCTCCGTCGACATTCTCATAGGCACCGATCAGGAAGTCGTCGTAGCCATCCCCGTTCACATCCCCTGCGCCGGCGACGGAATATCCGGAATAATCGCCCGCGGTCTCGCCATAGAACGAGGCATCAGCCGTTGACAGGTCTTTGTCCATTGCCCAGCCCGATGCCTTGCCGAGGATCAGGTAGGTTTGACCCGCGGAGATGCCTCCATCATCATTACCATAGGCGCCGATCAGGATATCATCGTAGCCATCCCCGTTCACATCCCCTGCGCCCGCGACTGAAAAACCGGAATAATCGCCCGCGGTCTCGCCATAGAACGAAGCGTTCGCGTTCGAAAGGTCCCTGTCCATGGCCCAGCCCGAGGGGGCACCGAGGATCAGGTATGTCTGACCTGCACTTATCCCTCCGGAATCCTCATAATAGGCACCTATCAGGATATCGTCATATCCGTCCCCGTTGACATCCCCGGCCATGGCCACGGAATTTCCCGAATTATCTCCACTGTTCTCCCCGATGAAAGAGGCCTCGGCATTGGTGAGCTTGGTGTCCCTGCCGTGCGTCAGGGCCATCGAATTGAAAGGAATGAAGAACGCAGAAATGATCAATATCAGGCACACGAATGGAACGAACCCCTTTCTCATGATAACCACCTTCACTTTTTAATGAGAGAACGGCACCTTTGATGCAAGATGCAAGATTCAATTAATTCTATATTATTTAAAATTATTGTATATAGCAGATTTACTGTACCTTCTCCCACTTCTCGAGCTCCAGGACCTTCGAGAGGGTGCTGCCCCTCTTGATCTCCTCGCGGATGCGGTTCTCCCGCTCATGAACATCAAGGGACCTGTTGGCGATCTCCTGGGCCCGCTCTTTCGGTATGACAACGATGCCACTCTGGTCCCCAACGATCCAATCGCCGTCGTGGACCGCCTGGCCCCCCACAATGACCTCGACGCCGATCTCGCCGAAGCCCTTGGGCTCGCCAGCATGCGGCGAGATGTTCCTAGACCAGGCCGGGAACTGGATCGCCCGTATGTCATCGACGTCCCGGATGGCCCCGTCGATTACAACGGCCAACACGCCCCTCTTGATGCAGCTCCATGAAGCGAGCTCGCCCCAGACGGCAGTATGCCCACTGCCCGCATCGATGACTAGAATGTCGCCCTTCTTGGCCTTGTCTATGGCCTCCACGGCCTTGGCCCAGTCGCCGTCGGCCGTTCGGACAGTGACCGCGGGTCCCGCTATCTTGATGGCCGGCCTGTTGACAGGTGCGAGGCCGATCATGGCCCCCTTCCTGTGGACCGCGTCCATGATGTTCGGCGTGGAGACCTTCATGAAGGCCTGCCGGATCTCGCTGGGCTTGTACTTCTTGTAAAGGTCCGACTTGACCTTCTTACCTGTCTTCATTGCCTTCTTGATGGCCCTGGCGGCCTCGGTGGGCTTGGCCGCCTTGATAATGGCCCCGCCTACGATGACGATCTCGGCGCCGGCCTTCAGGGCCTGGGCCGCGGTCTCGGAGTTCAGTCCGCCCGCGACGGCCACGGGTACGTTGACGGCCCCGCACAGCTCCCTTAGCTCCTGCTCGCCTGTGATGGCCTTCATCTGCTCGTCGATGCCGACGTGGTGGCAGATGTAGTCCACGCCCATGGCCTCGAGCTCCTTGGCCCTCTTCGGCCGGTCCATGACGCTCATGAGGTCGACCATTATCTTGGCCCCGTACTTGCGCCCGCACCGGATGGCGTCCTTGATGGTCTCGTTATCAGAGACCGCCATTATGCAGACAATGGTCGCACCGGCCCTTGCCGCCATCTCGACCTCGGCCGCCCCGACATCCATGGTCTTCATGTCGGCCACGATCTCGTGGCCCGGGAACGCCTTTCGCAGCTGGCGCACGGCCTCCATGCCCTCGCTCTTGATGAGCGGTGTCCCGGCCTCTAACCAGTCCACGCCGCCGGCGATGGCCTCCTTGGCGATCTGCATGGCGCGCTTCAGAAGCGTGAGGTCTAGGGCCACCTGGAGTTTGGGCATGGTTCCATCCCCACGCTAAGAAACAGGGGCCTATAGAAAAAGGTTACTATACCGAGCAAGAACGGCAATCGCAGAATCTTAACGGACCCGCCTAGGCCCTGTTCAGGTTCTTGAGGAAGATGTTGACATGGTCCGGCTCCATGTCGCCCTTCATCTCCCGGATCAGTCCGTCGTAGTAGGCGATCTCCTGGTCAATGACGAGGATCTCCTCCTTATGGTGCTTGCGCTCGGCGCGGGGAAGGCCCTTCAGGGCCTTCTTTAGATCGCCCTTGCGCTTGACCCACTTGTCCCTCTCGTCGAGGGCCATCAGGATCCTCTTCGTGTCTATGCGGACCGCCTCTCAATATATATTTTTTTAAACAAGGAACCTCTATTTAAATCTTTCTGCTTTGTTGTTGAATTTTCCATCATTCTTCGTCGTTAGGACCGGAAAATAAGTAGACGTTCCGACGAGGAATTTAATTTCCTATCATTCGGAAACAAGCTCGAACCGGTTGTCGATTATCAGGAACGGATAGTAGTCCGTGTCGTGGTTCGTCCTGCGCATCTTCGCGACGCCCATGAACCTGCGGACCGAGGTCGTCTGGCCGACCTCGAGCTCCCGGATCCTCAGGTGGATGATAGCGTCCGAGAGGAACTCCTCGACGTCATACTTGCCGAAGGTGCTTGCCCCCCGTGGTATCTCGCTGATGACGAGGCTCGTGAGGCCGAGCTCCTTGAGCTCTCTGAAGAAATGGAACAATTGCTTCCTCGGGTTCGGCAGATGGGTGAGGCTGTAGAGGGCGTCCAGCGAGTCTATGGCCACAATGTCCAGGCCATCCTCCTTCTTGTACCTCTTCAACAGGGAGATGAGGGCCTCGAACCAGTCCATCCTCTCCTCCTCGTCCTTGGTCTCCTTGCGGAACTCCGAGAGGTCCACGACATTGAGTTCCTTAAGGGGCTTAGGGTCCATGCCCAGGGACGCCATCTGGTCCACGAGATCGTCGTGGTCCTGTTCGAATGAGATGAACATGCCCTTGAAGCCCATCGTCTTGACGTTGTGATAGATGATGCTGAAGACGAGCGAGGTCTTCATGCTGCCCGACGGGCCAGCGATGAGGACGTTGTATCCGGCCGGGATGCCGCCCATGATGCGCTCGTCAAGACCTCTGACGTATGTCTTAATGCGCTTGGGCTCTCCCATACCCTTGACCCCCCAAATGGGATTGAGTTAGGGGTTATTAAACATAATGGATTGCTTGCTTAATCTGTACAATTAATTGTTACAATCTATTCATTATATATTATCGTCAGTAAATCGAGGATATTGATAAGCTTTAAAAGGTGGCCCCCATATCCCGAACCGATATCATGAAGAAGAGACCCATATTGCTCATGCCGGACAGCATGCGGGATGAGCTCAAAGGGCTACTTGGCCCCATCATAACCGACGATGAATTGCGGGAACATGTGAAGGACAGGCTCATCGCGGTCGTCGGCGATGTGGCATCGACACATGTGGTCCGGGCCGGTTACAGGCCGAAGCTAGTCATCATAGACTTCAAGACGCGCAGGAACGAGGAACTGGGCCTAGCCTCCGAGATAAAGTTAATTGGGAAGGAGCGCATTAAGGTGGTCAACCCACCGGCCCAGATAACACCAGCGCTATGGGATGCCGTCGAGAAGGCCTATAAGATGAAGGGCCCGGTGAGGATCGAGGTCGATGGCGAGGAGGACCTCGCCGCCCTCGTATGCATCGTCACGGCGCCCGAGGGCAGCCTGGTGATATATGGCGTGCCCGGGAAGGGCATGACGGTGGTCACGGTCAACGAGCACACGAAGGGCAGGGTGCAGAAGGCCTTGGACAGCATGAAGAGGGCCTAAGTACCATCGCCCGACAGGATATGACATCGAATTCCAAAGGAGTGGGAACGGATGGCGAAGGAGAAGGGTGGAGACAAGAAGAAGAGCGTCAAGAAGAGCAACTTCTACGGGATCTCGGACAACAAGATCGAGAGGAAGAAGAAGAACTGCCCGAAGTGCGGTGACGGGGTGTTCTTGGCCGAGCACAAGAACCGGGTCTCATGCGGCCGGTGCGGCTACACCGAGTTCAAGAAATAGGACCGCTCACCAATTGCGACCTTGCGATCATCGCGGGCCTGTAGTGTAGCTAGGATATCACTGGGGCCTCCGGTGGGCCTGTCCCATAGGGGCGGCCCGGCGATAGCCTCAAACTCGGGTTCGAAATCGGACGGGAGGACCTCCCGTCTCGTCGAAAATCCCGACAGGCCCGCTCGCTTTTTTTCTGACATTTATCGTCGGTAAATAACCTGCCGTTCACGTTTTTCAGTCCTTCCTTTAAATACCCCCCGCGTTGCCTGTGTCGTACCCTTTATAACATTTTCTACAAAATGTAGAAAATTATATAAACTGCTACAGACATATACCTGGTCGAGGAGGAGACGCATGATCAAGACATCGACCCTGTTCCACACGACCATCCTGGTGCTCATCCTCGCACCGGGCCTCTTCGCGAACGCACATTATGTCCTGGCCCAGGCCAACGGGACGGGAACCACGGACGGCCACGCCGGGGTCGAACCCGGCCAAGCGAGCGATCTTGTACTCGATCTCGGTTCCCAGGACGCTACCGAGACGACAGGCTACCTTTCCCTCCCTGACAACGCTACGGTTGTAGGGGCCTCCGTGACCGTAATCCCGGGCCCGGGCACTGTCTCTACGGCAGGCAAGGACCATGGCGAGCCAGTCCATCCCGACGGACCAAGGGTGGATGTGGGGGCGGACGGGACCGCCGATTGGGCGTTCGACGGAGTGGGCTACGGCGAGGCCGGGCACCAGACCAAATTCGGGAACGGGGCCGGCGGGGTCGCATTCGGGACCAGCAAGGACCACTCATGGACCATCACCGACAACGACGACACCCACGCCAATGCCAGCATCATCAGACTACCGAAGAACGCCCGGGTGAGCTCCGCACGCCTCCTCCTCGAACCTTTTTTGAGAAAGGATTGGTTGAACGCCTCTTGGCAAAGACGTGTGCCGATCGAGGTCAAGGCCCTGGGGGATGGCCTGCTTCCGGTCCGTGTCGAACGAGAGGTGCAGTTAGAGGCGACCCACCGGGACCCTGTGCCAGAGCTCAGGCTGACCGCGCTCGAGAACGGGGCCGAAAGGCCCGTTCCGTTCTGGGTCGTATCGGCGACGCAGTCAAGGGTCACCATCGGGTTCGATGTCCCCTGGACAGAGGCCGGGGCCACAAGGATGTACAATCTGTATTATGACGATCCGTTCGGACCGGGCTCGGTGGCCATCCCATATGTCCCTGCGGTTATCGATACCATGTTCATCAACGATACGGTGCCGCCGGTCCTGGGACCACGGACCGGTCCTCTCGCGCTCCATTATCCAATGGGCCTCTTCCAGGCCTCGAACGGTTCCTTGCTCGTAGTCGACTCCGGCGACCAAAGGGTCTTGATGCTTGATACCACAGGAAGAACGCAGATGACCCTCGGGACCCCGGGCGTTGCGGGCTCGGACAACATCCACTTCACGTACCCGAACGATGTCATCGTCGATGCGACCGGCCGCATCATAGTTGCCGACGCATGGCTCCACAGGGTCCAGGTCTTCGGACCCGACGGCGCTTACCAAAGGACCATCGGCGTGACCGGAAAACCAGGCTCGGACGGGACGCATCTCTTCGACCCCTGGGCATTGGCCCTGGACGAGTATGGTCATCTCTACGTCTCGGACACCGGGAACGAGAGGGTACAGGTGTTCGATAGCATCGGTGCCACGACCGCAAGATGGACCTACGGTGTCACGGACGAATATGGAAGGGATTCCTCTCACCTAGATTCCCCGAGAGGAATCGCCTGCGCCGATGGCCTTTACATCGCGGACGCGTACAACGCGCGTGTCCAGCGCTTCCAGACATTGGGGGACCGATGGGCCGACCTCACGCTAGGCATGGACAGGCTTGTGACGCCGACGGATGTCGCCATCGGGAACGGCAAGATATACATCGCCGACGTGGACCAGGGGAAGGTCCTTGAGCTGGACAGGATGGGCTACTTCGTCAGGGAGATCACGGGACTGTCGTGGCCCTCGGGGGTCGCGGTCGGGCCTAAGAGAGACCTGTGGATATCGGACACGGGTGCCAACAGGGTCCTGAGGGTCGTCAACGCGACCTTCACGGTCCATGGGTCCGAGTCGCTCATGGCCCCGAAGGATATCAAGCTCAACGTCGATGGCCGGCCCTTGGCCGGTCACGACGGTCCGCTCATAGGCAAAGAGGAGCTCAGCGGCCTCGGGGCCACCATCATGGAGGCCCTGAACCACAGCCGGTGCTCCAAGGACCCCTATCAGAACGAGCTGTGCGGGCTCAGGCTGACTGTCAAAGGGCCCGATCCGGGCCCCGGGTCCGGTCTGACGATCAACGGCCTGGACATCCGCTACTCATTCTCGACGAGGATGTCCGTGTCCCTTGCCCCGGGTACAATGGTGGTGGATGGAGGTACGAGTTACCTGCCCGTGACGGCAAGCTCGCGGAACGGGGGGCGCATCGTGCTTGAGGGTTTCACCCCCGAGCTGGACTATCCCCCGTTCCCATCATTACCGCGCTGGGTCCCGGGCGTACCGGAGGGCACCAACGGGTCCGTTGTGCTCGACCTCGACGAGGCATTCAGGGACGAGGGGCCCATGACCTTCGATGCCCAGGTCGTCGATGGCCCGGAGGGCATGCGGACCTGGGTCGGGACCAATAACACCCTCATGGTCGACCTTTCGGCCTCGCCCAACTCCACGGTCGCAATGAGGCTCAGGCTTCGAGCGACGGATGTGCTGGGCCAGACGACCGAGGCCGTCCTCGATGTCCCAGTCGACAATGTCCCACAGCCACCGTTCGTCCCGCTTGGACAGGCCTTCAGAACGATATGTGGCGCACCGTTCACGGCGACCATCACGGCCGAGGATGGGGACAACGATACTTTGCTGTTCTATCTTCTCGACGGACCCGACGGGTTCGGAATGGGACCATATGGGGATCTCGATTGGACACCAGGGCCAAGGCAAGCGGGCACCAATGTCGTCCATTTTGACGTTTCCGACGGGCTGTTCGATGTCGAATCGGATGTGACCATAATTGTGGACTGCATCAGGCACCCGCCTCAGGTGAACATCGCAGGCAACCTCACGGTCCAGGTCGGGGACATGTTGAGCGTGCCCGTTGGCCTTGAAAGCCAGGACGGAAAGGCCCTGAGCGTCCAGCTCCGGATGGGGCCCGTGGGCATGAGGTACGACCCGTCCCTTGGGGCCATCCTCTGGAGGCCCAGCCTGGAGGACGCAGGTGATGTTCTTGTGATATTGTCGGTCTCCGACGGGACCTTGTCGACGGTGAGGACCATGCACATCGATGTCCAGAGGCCGAGGCCCTGGGTCCGGCTGTCCCGCGGTCCGGACAAGATAGCGGACTGGGGCCTGCGGTTCACGGGCGTGGCCGGGGGGACCGGTGGCCGCGTGTGGTGGGTCCAGGCCCGCGTCGACGACGGCCCTTGGGCCAATACCACTGGAGCGCCCGACTGGAGCGCGGAGGTCGACGCGCAGGCCCTGGCACCGGGCCATCACAGCCTCGAGGTCAGGTCCTTCGACGGCAGGTACTCGGATGTCCTCAGGACGGCCTTTACCGTCCTGCCCGATGGAAAGGGTGCCGATGGCACAGCGGGCCCATGGCAGGCCCCGGCCACTTCGCTGATCGTTATTTTGGTCGTGATACTCATCATAGGAGGAATAGTGATGCTGAAGACGTACAACGGTTTCGTGTTCTGTGTGCAGAAGAGCCCTGAAGGCCCCATGACCTGTGTGCCGCTGGGCGAGCGGACCGAGGCCGTGGGCGGAAGATGCGTGGCCGAAGAGGAGCCCGATGAGGTCCCGGACCAGCCGCCCCGGAACATCAGGTGCATCGTTTGCTTGGGAAGGATGAAGAGCGCCGGCGACTACCTCGAGTGCGCTCGCTGCGGCCGGTTCTTCCACAAGGCCTGCGCATCCCGGATCAAGGCCTGCCCCATGTGCGGCGCGGACCTTGTGAAGGACGAGGCATGAAGGAGGTTCAGAAATGACCGAGCTCGGACGGTTGCCCGCGTGCGAACTGGAGGACGAGAGGTCCACGGTCCTGCTGGCCTTCGGAAAGGACGATGATGACGGGCCCATGGATGCGCCGCTGGTCCCTGTCTGTGCCGCCGTCGCGTTCCTCTAGGTCCTGGGCCAGCGGTGCCTTTTGGTCCTCCGCTTGACGGGCCGTGCCCTTTCTGGCCTAGATGGCCCTGGCCCGGCGGTGTATACCAGGATGACCAGGATGACGGCCATGCATGCACCGAGGACCCAGATGCCAGGGTCCGTCAGGGTCTCCTTGCCAATGATGGGCTTCTTGCTGACGGTGACGTTCCACGTAGCGTTGCCCGTGCTCCTGTCGTTGTCCATGACGGTCACGATGACCTTGTATCTCCCAGGATTGCCGAAGGCATGGGTCGGCTCCATTTCCGAGGCCTTGATGCCGTCGCCGAAGTCCCAGGAATAGGACAGGATGGTGCCGTCGGGGTCCATAGAGCCTTGGGCGCTGAAGTGGGCCAGGGTCCCCGCTTGGACGGAGCTCGGACCCGAGATGTAGGCCCGGGGGGGCCGGTCCCTTATCTGGACCGAGATGGATGCGGTGCCTATGTTACCGCTGTCGTCGGTGACTATGAGCCTCGCGGTATAGTTGCCCGACCGGGTGAAGCTCACGGTGAGGTCCGCCTTGTTGGAGGTCTGGCCTGACGGGAGGATGCTCCAGTTGTATTGCACGATCCTGCCGTCAGGGTCGTTGGAGCCCGCGGACGAGAAGGTGATCGGAGCGCCTGTGTCCGTGATGGACCGGTCGGCCTTTACGACGGCGACCGGTGGCCGGTCGCTGACCTTGACTGACCTGGACACGTGGGCGGACAGGGCGCCGAGGGCGTCCTTCACCGTGAGCGTGACATCGTAGGTCCCTTCCCTCGTGTAGTTGTGCCTGACGACCGAGCTGTTGGTCCAACCGCTCTCGTTCCCGTCCCCGAAGTCGAAGTCGTACGAGGCCAGACCCTGATCGTCGTAGGACGCGGCCCCGGAGAAGATCATGTCCTCGAAGGTGAGGGCCCCGTCCTTGGGCGTTACGCTAAGGGATGCGACAGGATAACCGTTCACGACGATGGTGTCATTGAGGTGGTCGTTGCTCTCGTTCTTGTCGCCCGGGGAACATCTTGTCAACTGGCCATCGAACCGGTGGGTCCCGTTGATGTTGCTGGCCCAGTCATATACGTGCGACCATTCGGCACCGGCCGTCAGCCCCACCAGGTCCGAGGCGACCGGCATCGACGGCGTCCGGTTGTCAGCGACGAGCAACCAGCACTCGATGTAGGAGGGGCCGTGGTTGATGACCTTGACGGAAAGGTGGGCCAGAGCGCCGCTGTTCACGTGGTCCTCGACGATATCGAACCTCCCAAGGGCCATGTCGGGCCGGACCTGGACCGTCACTGCGGCCGAGGCGTTGTTGTTCCCCTCGTCCCACTCGCTGATGGTGTCCTTCGGGTCCGCCGTGATATCGAATATGTGGTCGCCGGCAGTGGAGTTCCACAGGTATGAGATGTTCACCGAGGCCTTGGCCGGGACGGAGACGTTCATGGAGGCGACCGGTCTTCCGTCCAGATGTATGTCCACCTGGACCGATGAGGCGTTCATATCCCCGCCATTTGACACGGTGGCGTTGATCTTCACCCTGTCACCCTCGTAAATGGGCACCTTGGGCACGATAATGTCCTTGACCGTTAGGTCCGGCAGGGTCGGCCTGGCCATCCACATTATGGTCGTCAGGATGAGCTTCGTGGTCCTCGTGAAGAGGTCCATGTTGATGGTGTCGACCGTGTCGTTCGCTGTATGATAGTACGGGTTGGCCTTGTACCAGCTCGCATTGACTCGCGGGTTGACGTTCTCCTCGAATGAGATGCCCTGATAGCCGAGGTCCCAGAAGGATTCCACATCGCCCCAGGAATTGGGGTCTTGCGGGTCCTGGTCCGTATCAAGGTGCGTGATGTAGGAGTATTCGTTGTTCGCGGGCTTTACGTAGTCGTTGATGATGTTTATTGAGGAGGGCACATAGATGACGTCCATGCGGAGGTATTTCTGATTGTAGCCGATCATGTCTATGTTCAGGACGGCCCTGAGGTCATTCCCCTCGCCGCTGTCCGTGATGTTCTTCGCGTACAGGATCGAGCCTACGCCGTGGTCGAGCTCCTCGACGTCGAATGCGATGAACCTGATGCCGTAATAGAAGTGGTACCTTTGCAGGACCTTTGCCATGGCCAACATGGCCACTATGCCGGTGCCGTCGTCGTCGGCGCCGGGCGCCGGTGAGTTCGGATATGACCAGGAGCTTGTGATGTTTATGGAGTCCAGGTGGGCGGAGACGATGTAGAACTGGCGTGAGCCGGTGCCGTTGATGTTGACGATGACGTTGGCCAGGTTGGGGTCCCCCTGGTGGACGAAGCCCCATCTCTGGGGAGCGTAGCCCATGGCCTTGAACTCGTTGAAGACCCAATCGACGACCTGCACATGGTTGGGCGCGTGGGCATAGCGGGTCTTGAAGGAGGTCAGGTTCTCAAGCTCGACCTGCAGATAGGTCGAGGAGATGTTCTGCGTGACGCGTTGTATGAGCGCCCCCAGGGCGGGGTCGATGGCGGGAGTCCTGGGGCCCTCGTCCCGAGGCGTGACGGTGCTGTCCTGTTGGACCGCGACGGCAAATGTAGTGGTCACCAGCAATACGGTGACGAGCAATGCGATGGTCCTCGACGGCCTCACGCGCATATTCTCACAACAGATCTTGACAACCCGGCCCCCGGGCCGTGATACTACATTGACCGTTCAGGGTTTAATATTGTTTTTGGTGAGAGGACGCGAGGACCTAGTCGTCCTCCTTCCCGCCCTTCTCTTCTTTGTGATAATCCTTGCCAAAGGTCCGCTGGTCCTCCGATATCCTGCGCTCTATGCCGGCGCCCTTTTCCCCGCCCGTACCTTTAGGACCGTCATTCGGTGGATTGGTCGCGCATGCATCCACCGGTCCGGCGCCCTGCACCTGGACGTACTCGGGCTGGGACATGGTGACCTCCCGGCCCTTCTTGTACCTCTGAAAGAGGAAATAGACGACGACGAGGATCAATATGACGAGGCCCATCCCAAGGACGAGGCAGCACAAATCGGAGGTCTTCTTGACCTCCACCGTGACCTTGGTCTCGCCCCCGCCGCCCGAACCGGTCACGTAGGAGCCCTGGTTGCCGTTCACGATGTCCTTGTCCTTGACACCGCTAACTTGGCCTATGTTCCAGCCCTGCGGGACCGAGAACTTGACCTTGTAGCTGACGGCGGAGTAGAAGAAGGAGATGACGTACTTGTGCGTGTCCTTGTCCTGGTGGAACTGGGCCTTGAAACCCACATCGAAGGTGATGTTCAGTGGGCTGCCGCTGGAGACAGCGCCGCTGGCGTCCGGGAAGTCCATGGCCTTAAGCGTCGCGGGGAGCACGTAGCCGTCCTCCGTGACATTGATGATGTGAAGGTCGAAGGCGCTCTTTAGAAGGTTCAACTTGAGGGCCTTGTCCGCGTAGGCCTTGGCCTCGGTACCGTTCACGTAATCGTCGCCGTTGCCCGTCCCGAGGGTGTAGAAGAAGGCCGTGTTGTTCGCCGGGCTATCGATGGCACCTCGGACCATCCTGGCCTCCAGGCCGTTGATGGTCGAGTTGCCGTGGATGGTAATCTCCCCTGAGGTCGCAAGCTTCGCGTCGACGGTCGAGGAGACCATGGCCGACGCCTGGGTGGCCGCTACGAGAAGGGCGGTCAGGACGAGCAAGGCCGTCAGATGGAGGGTTAATTTTCGCATCGTTCGAGGTTATTCGATTCAGCGTATTTAACATAATCTGCTCAACAATTGACTTAAAGAACATTCGCATAAGTTTTAAATCACAGATTTCCATCATATGGGCGAAGGGGCCGGCCGGTGGTCCCAGGTCCCGAAGGTGTTGCCGTGAGCACTCAGTTCCCTGAGGATGTCAGGAGGAGGCCCAAGGAGGTCATCAAGAAGCTCTGCCTTCTAGGGGACCCCGCCGTCGGGAAGACCAGCCTCATAAAGAAGTTCATATACAACGTCTTCGACGACAAGTACATCACCACCATCGGCACCAAGGTCACCAAGAAGGAGATGCTCCTGCCCGGGGCGTCCTCGGACGGCCGCGACATGCTCATGACCATGCTCATCTGGGACATCCTGGGCCAGCGGGAGCACTCGCGCCTGCATGCCATGTTCTACCAGGGCGCCGAGGGTCTCATGGTGGTGTGCGACATCACGAGGATGGACACGGTACGGAACATGAGGATCTGGGCCGACAGCTTCAAGGCCGTGGTGGGCCAGGTGCCCATAATCTTCCTGGTGAACAAGACGGACCTGCTGGACCCGGAGACCTTCGACAAGACCGAGATCGAGAAGCTGTCCAAGGAGTACAAGGCCCCCTACCTGTTCACGAGCGCCAAGCGGGGCGACAACGTCGAGCTGGCCTTCCAGACCTTCGCCAACCAACTGGCGAAGACCATCAGGGAAGAATAGGGCCGTTCATTCTCAGAAAAAGAAGTGCCGTGGACGGGAGTTGAACCCGCGGCCTCCGGATTTCGCAGGCCTTGCTCAAAGAGGGTCAAGGTTTTTCCTTATGAGTCCGACGCTCTACCAGGCTGAGCCACCACGGCACACTGTTACGATGGCCTGGAGATGAAGAGTAAACGGAATGTGATTATTAAAATTGTCGATGGGCCGGGACGGAACAGGACCCGGGACCTATCCTTCCTGCCCTATGACCTTGGTGACCTGGAACCGCTTGTTCTCGAAGAGCAGGGTGAAGAAGTTCGAGCTGTGGCCCGTGTTGCGCATCTTGACGCAGCGTATCATCCTGGTGACGTTGTTCCTGTCGAGCTCGACCATGCGCAGGTGAAGGATACCGTCCGCCAGGAAGTCCTCGTCGTGCGGGCCGTACCTCTTCTCGCCCTCGGGGATCTCGGATATCAGGAAGGTGGTCACGCCCAGTTCCCGGACCCACTCGAACAGGTGGAACAGCTCGGTCCTGGGGTCCTTCCACTGGGTTATCAGGTCCAGGACCGGCAGCGAGTCGATCACAAGCAGGTCGATCCCGACCTTTTCCTTGTATTCCTCCAGGTCCTTCTGGAAGATGTTCAGCCAGGTCTCGCCGGAGATCAGGCCGGAGCGTATCATGCCCAGGTCCCAGATGTTTAGCTTGTCCTCGATCTTGGAGATGTCCATGCCGAGGCCCTTCATGTGGCGCACCAGGCTGGTCCTGTTCTGCTCCAGGGAGACGTAGAGCCCCTTGAGGCCCTTGAGCTTGGCGTTGTTGTAAAGGATGTTGAAAGTGACCGAGGACTTCATGGTGCCGGCGGTCCCGGCGACGAGCACGATGGACCCCTTGGGGATGCCGCCTCCTATCTGTTCGTCAAAGCCCTGGATGTGGGTCTTTATCCGTTCGCCCTCGCCATCTATCTCGTCCATGAGGCCGTCTAGGTCGAGGCCGTCGTCCTCCGGTTTCTTGTCGGCCACCTGGAACCACCATCAACAGGATTGGAATCCGCATTTAAATGCATTCCTAATGCCGTCATCGGTCCTTTTCTGGCCCATTGCGTGGACGGAGCCCTCCTTTTAGTAATATGTCATCTATATATGTGATAGTGGATTTTTTATATCAGAAAAGTCATGTGGTTTCGTAGTATCCAGTTATAGACTCGGTCATATTGTAGGAACGGTCCTGGATTTGACCTTGAAGAGGGGGAAAAGGTCAGGTGGCACCACCACAAACCGCGCAGCATAACTGTAGCCGGTGCGGACAGCCCCTGCGTTATATAGACGCATATGGGGCATGGTTCTGCTATGTCTGCCAGAGCTACGAGACGCCGGAGACCCAGCAGTTCAACATCTGCACCACCTGCGGCCAGCCCCTCACCTACCTTGAGCCCTATTCCGCCTATTATTGCTACACATGCCAGAAGTACGAGCTCCCCCAGGCGGGGGTCACGACCTATGGCACCGGGGGCTCCTATGTCCCTTCGGCACCCACGACCTGCAGCAAGTGCGGCAGGGGGCTGTCCGGGGGCCAGTGCTACTTCTGCCTCGCCGACGAGATGATCGCCGCGGCGGAATCCTCGACGGACACTGCCAGGCAGGCCGGGGCGACCACGGGCAAGATCGAGGAGAAGATACTGCATGCAAAGAGGCTCGTTGCCGACAGTAAACCGGACCAGGCCATCACCGTGGCCGAGGAGGCAGAGGAAGACGCCAAGAACGTCCGGGAGAAGCACAAGACCTCTAAGCGGCTCATGTCGCAGCTCGAGGACGACCTGGATAAGCTCGCCCAGAACGAGGTGAACACCTCGACGGCGGACAACCAGCTCCAGCTGGCCCGTAACTTCCTGCGGAGCGGTAACTACGAGAAGGCCATAGAGTTCCTGAACAAGGGCCAGGACTGGGCCCGGCAGCAGGCCGAGAAGGCCGGCTTGAAGCCCAAGAGGGCCATGGTCAAGGTCCCGCGGTACAGCGGCCTCTATCCATCATGCCCCGATTGCGGCAATGTGGTCAAGAAGGAACAGGAGATCTGCCCCTATTGCGATGCACCACTGTTCGAGGAGATCACGGCGGACGTGGCCGCGGCCAGGTCAGGCAAGCCGGTCCCCGCGACGACGGACGACGAGGAGGACCCGAGCGCTTCGACGCTGGGCCTCAGGTCCATGATATCTGAAAAGGATGTGGGCAAGGTCCCCGTGGCGCCGGGCGTCGAGGCCAAACCGTCGATACCGGTCTCGCCGACGAAACCGGCACCGGGGGTCACCGCGAAGGAGGGCGTGTGCCCGAGGTGCGGCGAGGAGGTCGAGCCCGCTTGGACCAAGTGCCCGTTCTGTTCCGGCCCGTTGGGCGTTGCGGTGGCACCTCCGCCACCGAAGCCCGTCGAGATGGCAAAGCCGACGCCACCGACGCCTGTCGAGGGCCCGAAGCCCGAGACGGTCAAGTGCAACAGCTGCGGCGCGGACGTGGAGGCCGGCTGGAAGCGGTGCCCGGTCTGCATGAGCCCCGTGAAGGCGGTCGCGCCGCCCAAGCCCGTCGAAGTTGCCAAGCCCACGCCACCACCGCCACCGAAACCTGCTCCCACGATAGTCACACAACCGCCAAAGCCGGCACCGCCGAAGCCCGTGGAGGCCGGGAAGCCGATGCAGCAACTGCCTCCGCCCCCGCCGCCTGCATTGGCCGGCGAGCCGACCAAGGACAAGATCGAGGCCGAGCTCAAGGGCATCGAGGATGAGGTCAAGGCCCTGGAGGCCAAGGGGTCGAACATGGCCCACACGAAGAACCTCATCAGGCTCGCCCAGTCGTTCATGAAGGGCGGGGCCCCGGACAAGGCCCAGAGGTATGTCCGCAAAGCAAGGCAATCTGTGGACGAGATGAAGGCGGACCAGGCCTCGGGTACCACCTGAGGATTGCGAGCCCCAAAAAGGTTTATAGCGAGGCTATGATTATCGAATCGGTCCGACCATGAGCGGAAAGAATAAGGTCTTCATCGGGGTCGCCTGGCCCTACGCGAACAACTCGCTCCATCTAGGCCACCTGGCGGGCTCGCTCCTGGCCCCGGACATATTCGCCCGCTACAACCGGATGAGGGGCAGGCAGGTCCTGATGGTCTCTGGTTCCGACGAGCACGGGACGCCCATCATGGTCACGGCCCGCAAGGAGGGCATTACGCCCGCCGAGGTCGCCGAGAGGTACCACAAGGAGCATGTCGGCAACTTGGAGGCCCTCGGCATCTCGTTCGACCTGTTCTTCAGGACCTCACATCCCGACCATGCTAAGGTCGTCCACGCCTTCTTCCTGAGGCTCCTCGAGAAGGGCTACATATTCAAGGAGACCATGGTCTCGCAGTACTGTCCCAAGTGCGCCCAGTTCCTGCCGGACAGGTACGTCGAGGGCACATGTCCCTATTGTAAGGCTACGGGGGCCCGCGGGGACCAGTGCGACGCATGCGGCAGGACCTTGGATCCCATGGACCTCGTGGACCCGGTGTGCAAGCTCTGCGGCACGACGCCCATAGAGAAGGAGACGGAGCATTTCTTCCTGAGGCTCAGCGCATTCCAGCAGAAGTTGCTGGAATGGATCGAGAAGAACGCCCACTGGAGGTCGAGCGTCAGGAGCTTCGCCGAGAGCCGGTTGAAGGAGGGCCTCAAGGACAGGCCCATAACCAGGGACCTGACCTGGGGCATAACGATCCCGCTACCTGGGATGGACTCGAAGCGGATCTATGTCTGGTTCGAGGCTGTCATAGGGTACCTCTCGGCATCGCAGGAATGGGCCGCTAGGCGCAACACACCTGATGCCTGGAAGGACTTCTGGCTCGACCCGTCGGTGAGGCACTACTACTTCCTCGGCAAGGACAACATCCCGTTCCACACCATCATCTGGCCCGCTATGCTCATGGGCCACGGCGAACTGAACATACCGTACGACGTCCCGGCCAATGAGTACCTGACGGTGAGCAAGGCCAAGATGTCCAAAAGCACCGGGACGCTCATCCCCCTGCCGTTCATGCTGTCCAAGGTGGCACCGGACGCGCTGAGGTACTATCTCACGGTCCAGATGCCGGAGTATCACGACGCCGACTTCAGCTTCGAGGACCTCGTCGAGAGGAGCAACAAGGAGCTCCTGAACACCTTGGGCAACTTCTTCAACCGGGCCCTGCTGTTCACATTCAAGAACTTCGGGCAGGTCCCGCCGACATGCCCTTCAGGTAAATCCTGCCCGCCCGAGATCGAGGCCCAGCTCAAGGACGCGGAGATGAAGATCAGAATGACCTTCGACAATGTGACCTCGAACCTTGAGGCCTGCAGGTTCAAGGCCGCTTTGACCGACGCCATGGCGCTGGCCATCTTCGCCAACCAGCTCTTCCAATCGACCGCGCCGTTCAAGTTCGTCTCCAAGGACAAGGAGCAGTGCGGCTGCATCCTGAACACTTGCCTGAGGATCGCCAAGGCCTTGTCCATCATCATGCACCCGTTCATACCGCACATCACCCAGAATGTATGGAACATGCTCGGTTATGATGGCAAGGTCTCGGAGCAGAAATGGGAGGAGGCCTTGACTGGCATCCCCACGGGCCAGAAGCTCAGGAAGCCCGAGCTCCTCGTCGAGAAGCTCGAACTCGAGGCCTTCGGCGAGAAGGAGAAGGCCGGGCCCGTGGCCTCGTTCGAGGGGTCCCCTTTCAACCGGCTGAACCTGAAGGTCGGCAAGATCGAGAAGTGCGAGTCCCATCCGAACGCCGAAAAGCTCCAGGTCCTGACGGTGAACTTCGGCGCCGAGACGAGGCAGATCGTTACCGGCCTCGTTGGCCATTACAAGAACGAGGAGCTCCAGGGCATGATCGCGGTCTTCGTGACGAACCTGAAGCCGGCGAAGCTCCGAGGCGTCCAGTCCAACGGCATGATACTCGCGGCCAGCGATGCGAATGTCGTCTCGGCGATAATATTGCAGGAAGGCGTCTCGCCTGGTGAGCGCGTGCTCGCGGATGGCATTGCGCCCTGGCAGAAGGAACCGCCGGTGCTGTCCATCGACGAGTTCAAGACGGTCCCGCTCAAGGTCTTCGAGGCCGACGGGCAGTTATATGCGGGCTTCATCGACGGGAACAAACCGCGGGCCCTCTACACCGAGAAATCCATCAAGAAGGCCATACCGTCGAAGAAGGTCGATATCGGCGCGGGCATCCACTGAGCCTGTTCGACCTTTGTCGAATATAGAACACATGAGAAGGTTTATTTCATCGGTAGACACATTCGGGAAGGCCGTGAGACCATGTTCTTGATAAAGCTTGGCGGAAGCGTCATCACGAACAAGGACAAGGAGTGCACCTTCTCCTACAAGCCGACCCGGAGGCTTGTCGAGGAGATGAGGGAGTTCACGGAGCCGCTCATAGTCACGCATGGCGGGGGCTCCTTCGGCCACAAGAAAGCCTACCGCTACAAGCTCAAGGGTGGCCTTGTCAAGGACGCCGGGGTCGACCAGATCGCCGGCTTCTGCGAGGTCCAGCAGGACATGAGGACGCTTAACCATTACGTCCTGGACCTCATGAACAAGACCGGCATGAAGGCGGCGCCGGTCCCGACATGCTCGTCGGTCATATTCAATGACGGCGAGCTGGCCACCGTAGATTTCAGGATGTACGATAAGATTATGGCCCTGGGGGCCGTCCCGGTCGGCTTTGGTGACGTGGTGTTCGATACGAAACGCGTGTTCACCATCTGCTCGGCGGACCACCTGATGTACGCCCTCGCAAAGGAGTACAGGCCGGCCAAGGTCGTCTTCGTCACCGATGTGGACGGCCTGTTCGACAAGGACCCGGATGACCATTCGGACGCGAGGCTCATACCATTGGTCACATCCCTCGAAGATCTCCCCAAGGGGCTACAGCCCCAGTACATCGACGGCAAGGACGTCACCGGCGGCATGGCCGCCAAGGCCCGCCAGGCCATGGCCATCGCGGAGCTCGGGCTCGAGGTCTGGCTCGTGAACGGGCACGAGGAGGAGCGGCTCGCCCTAGTGCTCGAAGGGAAGCAGGTGATAGGAACGAAGTTCGTCTCAAAGAAGGCTGCCGCACCGAAGGCCAAGGTCACGGCCACCAAGGGCCACGGACGGGGGGGCAAATGAGCATGGGCCCGTCCAAGAAAGGGACGAAGGGCTCGAAGATGGCCCAGACCGTGAGCCGCAAGAAGGAGCATGTCGACATCTGCCTCAGCAAGGAGGTCGAGGCCTCCTACAACTACTGGGATGACATTCACATCGTCCACCATGCGCTGCCCGAGCTCGACAAGGACGAGATCGACACGAGCGTCCAGGTCTTCGGGAAGCGCCTCAGGGCGCCGATAATAATCGCCGCCATGACCGGCGGCTATCCCGAGGCAAAGAAGATAAACGAGAACCTGGCCCGGGCCGCGGCAGAGATGGGCCTCGGCCTCGGCGTGGGGAGCCAGCGATCGGCGCTGGAGGACGGAAAGCACAGTGGCACCTTCGAGGTCGTGAAGGAATACGATGTCCCGCTCGTGCTGGCGAACCTGGGCGCGCCGCAGGCCAAGGACGCCGAGGTCGAGCTGGGCCGCAGGGCCATGGAGATGATCGAGGCCGACCTGCTGTGCATACACCTCAATTTCACGCAGGAGATCGTGCAGCCTGAGGGCGATACGGACGCCCGGGGCGTGCTCGACGGTATCGGCCGGTGGGCCAGGGAACTCCCCATCATCGCAAAGGAGACCGGTGCCGGCATGAGCCGCGAGGTAGTCAGGTCCCTGGTTGGTGTAGGCGTGAAGGGCATAGATGTCGGTGGCCTCGGGGGGACCTCCTGGTCGGCCGTCGAGGTCCACAGGGCCCGCAAGAAGGGCCTCAAGCATCTCGAAGAGCTCGGGAACACATTCTGGGACTGGGGCATCCCGACGCCCGTATCCGTCGTCGAGGCCGTCAATGAGGCCTCGGGCCTGCCGATAATCGCCACGGGCGGTATAAGGGACGGTCTTGATGTGGCCAGGTCCCTCATGCTGGGGGCCTCGTGCGCTGGCCTGGCCAGGCCATTGCTCGGCCCCGCGGTGAAGGGCTTCGACGAGCTCATGCGGGCGCTGGGGACGCTTGTCTCCGGCCTCAAGGCCGCCATGTTCCTTGCGGGCGCCGGCAACATCGATGCATTGAGGCACAAGAGAAGGGTCTTGACCGGCCCGACGGTGAAATGGCTGGAGCAGCTCAGATAGGGAGTGACCTGGATGGACCTTAAGGGATACAATTCGAAAATCGCGAGCGATGTGAACGCGGCCCTTGCCAGGGAGCTAGCCGTGGGCGAGCAGAAGACCCTGAGGGAGGCCATGATGTACCTGCCCATGTCCGGCGGCAAGCGCATGCGGCCTATGCTGGCCCTGTTGGTCGCCGATGCGATCTCGGGTTCCGGCCGAAGGGCCATGCCGCTGGGCCTCGCGCTGGAGATCATCCACAACTTCACCCTGGTCCACGACGACATCATGGACAAGGACGACTTCCGCCGCGGTGTGCCGACGGTGCACAAGAAGTGGGACGAGCCCACGGCCATAAACGCCGGCGATGCGCTCTTCGCGAGGGCCATCGAGGTCCTCTCGACGCTGGATGCCCCTCAGCCGGTGTTCCGGGAGGTCGTCCATGATGTGGCCTGCATGGTCCGGCAGATAGGCGAGGGCCAGCAATGGGACATGGAGTTCGAGAAGCGGAGGGATGTCACCGAGGCCGAGTACATCAAGATGATAGAGCGCAAGACGGCGCTCATGTTCATGACGGGCGCCAAGGGAGGGGCCCTCATCGGCGGTGGCACCGAGGAGCAGGCCAGCGCCATGTGGGAGTACGGCAAGAACCTGGGCATCGGGTTCCAGATACACGACGACTGGCTCAACCTCAAGGGGGACCCAAAGGAGTTCCAGAAGCCCATCGGCGGGGACCTGCTTAGGGGCAAGAAGACCATCATCATCATCCATGCGTTCGCGAACCTTCCCAAGAAGGAGCTCGCCCACGTCAAGAAGGTCTTCGGCAAGGAGAAGGCTAGTAAGACGATGCTCAATGCGGCCATCAAGGCCCTGGGACCGTCGCTTGAGTACGCCCAGGGCAAGGCCAGGGCCCATGCCGACAGGGCCGTCGAGCTGCTCAAGGTCCTGCCGGAGAACGAGTACAAGGCGATTCTCAAGGACCTGGCCATCTATGCCGTCGAGCGTCGCCACTGATGGAAGGTGAGACCGGTTGCCTGACAAGGACCTGAAGCCAATCGTCGAGAGGTACGCGCTCGAGAACGCCCTGACGCACGACGGCAAGGCAGACCTGAAGGCGGTCATGAACAAGGTCATGGGCGAGAGGCCGGACCTCAAGGCCAGGGCCAAGGAGACCGTTCCCATCATACGGGCCGTTGTCGACGAGGTCAACAAGTTGGATAAGGCCGAACAAGAGAAAAGGCTGGCAGACCTCGGCGGACCCATGGAGCATGTCAAGGTCGAGGCGCGCACGGGCCTCCCGCCGCTGGAGAATGTCAAAGGCCAGGTCGTCATGAGGTTCGCGCCGGGCCCGTCCGGGCCGTTGCACATCGGGAACACGCGGGCAGCAATATTGAACGATGAATATTGCAAGATGTACAAGGGCACCTTCATTAACCGCATCGAGGACACGGACCCGGACCGGATAATGCCCGAGGCCTACGACTGGATCCCCGAGGACATGGCATGGCTCGGCATCAAGGTCGATAAGAAGGTGGTACAGAGCGACCGGTTCGAGCTCTACTTCGAGCACGCCAAGAAGCTCCTCGAGATGGGCCACGCCTATGTGTGCACCTGCAGGCCCGATGAATGGCGCGAGCTGAAGAACCAGAAGAAGGCGTGCCCGCACAGGGACAGGCCCCCGGCGGACCAGCTCGACGGATGGGACAAGATGAGGTCCGGGGCCTACGGCCAGGAGGAGGCGGCGGTCATCGTCAAGACCGACCTGGGCCATCCGAACCCGGCCATCAGGGACTGGCCCGCTGTGAGAATCTGCGAGACGCCTCACCCGAGGTTGGGGACGAAGTACCGCATCTACCCGCTCATGAACTTCTCCGTCGCATTGGACGACCATTTACTAGGATTGACGCACGTTCTCCGGGGCAAGGACCACCTTAACAACACCTACCGGCAGGAGTACCTATACAAGTACTTCTCCTGGGTCATGCCCGAGTACATCCACTACGGCCGGGTCGCCATCAAGGGGCTCGAGCTCAGCAAGTCCAAGATGAAGCTGGGCATCGACGAGGGCAGGTATCTCGGCTGGGACGACCCGAGGCTGGGGTCGGTCAGGGCGCTGGCCAAGCGTGGCATAGAGCCCGAGGCCATACGGCGCTACTGGGTCCAGGTGGGGCCCAAGCAGGTGGACATCGAGTTCTCGTGGCAGACCCTGTTCTCGTACAACAAGGAGATCGTGGACCCGAAGGCAAACCGCTTCTTCTTCGTCGAGGGACCGAGGCATGTCCGAATCGAAGGAAAGGGTTCGGAGCTGCTCGAGGGCCATGCGCCGCTGCATCCGGCCGACCCGACAAGGGGCACAAGGAAGGTGCTCGTGAGGGGCAAGGACGGTGTGCTGGTCCAGGCCGCCGACATCGAGGGCCTGGGACCCGGGACCGTGGTCAGGCTCAAGGACCTCGGGAACATCAAGCTGAGGTCCCAGGAGCTCGCCGAGTACATCGGGGGTGACCTGTCGGTATTGAAGGAAGGCGCGAAGAACATCCAGTGGGTCCATCCGACGGAGAACCTCGAGACGATGATCCACATGCCGGACGGGACGGACATCGCCGGCAGATGCGAGGTCCTGACGCGGACCTCCGCGGGAAAGGTCGTCCAGTTCGAGAGGTTCGGGTTCGTACGGATCGAGGAGCACGACGGGAAGATGATCGGCTGGTTCGCGCACAAATGAGATAAGCTTACAAAAAATACTTTATAATCCATTAATTCTATATCATCATTTATACTAGGGAGGTCGTGGCCTCATGTCGAACCGCAGCCCGACAAAGAAGATTGCATTGCTCGCCATATCTGTCATACTGATTTCCTTGGCGGAGCCGGTCCTGGCCCAGGGCCAGACCGCCGACCTGTCTCTCACATCGGCGGACATCACATTCTCCAAGGACAGCCCCACCACCGGGGAGCCCGTTACCATCAACGTGAAGGTCCACAACAACGGGCCAGCGGTGGCGACGAACGTGGTCCTCGACTTCACCGTCTCCAACATCCCGCTGCCCCCCTCGAAGACCATCGCGTCCATCCAGCCGCTACAGGCCGGGAACGCGAACCATTCCTGGGTGGCCCCGCCCCCGGCCACATACACGATTAAGGTTACGGTCCACGGTGATCAGACGGACCCGATCATGACCGACAACGTGGCCGAGAGGACCATAACCGTCGGGACCCCGGTGCCCACCATCAATGTCACGGCGACACTCTCACCGAACACCATCGAGTCCAAGGGGCTCTTCTGGGTCAACGGGACCGCGAAGATGGGCACGACCCCGGTCAATGGCGGCGATGTCAAGGTCGAGATCGTCCAGAACGGTTTCGCCAACGAGAGCAAGACCTCGACGACTGGCAACTTCTCCGTCAGCATGTACGGTCCGGCGGGAGAAGGTAAGTACAATGTCAAGGTCACCGTCAAGCAGGGTGCCGTGTCTGGCCAGACGACGCTGAACCTGACGGTGCTGCAGCCGGACCTGAACATCAGCAAGGTCACCTACTCGCCGAAGGACCCGACCGAGGACGACACGGTCAGGATCGTCGTTACCGTCGTGAACCTGGGCAGCGGGAGCGCGAAGGCCGTCACGTTCCAGCTAAAAATCGACAATGCGGTGGCCCTTGAGAAGAACCTCGGCAATTTTGCGGCCTGCCAGACCCAGTCCGTGACCTACAATTGGAAGGCCAAGAAGGGCAACCACGACTTCGCGGCCGTGGTGGACCAGAACAACACCATCGAGGAGATCAAGGAGAACAACAATGTCGGGACGACGAGCATCACCGTCAAGGCCAAGGAGAAGAAGCCGGGCCCGTCGTTCGAGGCTCCTTTGTTCATAGTCTCGGTCCTGGTCATATTCCTAGTGATGAGGAACGGGAGAGAGAGGAACAGGAAGCCCAGGACATGAAGGCCCTCGATTTCATAACCTCGAACAAGGGGAAGCTGAAGGAGGTCCAGGCCGCCCTGGGTCCTCTCGGTTACGATGTCCGGCAGATGGACATCGGCTATCCCGAGGTCCAGGCGGACTCGTTAGAAGAGGTGGCCTTGTTCGGCATGGAGCAGCTCAAGGCCAGGGTCGATGGGGCCTTCATCCTCGAGGATTCTGGCATCTTCATCGGGCCGCTGGGAGGGTTCCCGGGCGTGTACTCGGCCTATGTGATGAGGACCGTCGGTAACCCGGGCATCCTAGGATTGTTGGGCGACCGGAAGGACCGCGGAGCGGTCTTCAGGTCCTGCTTCGGATACTACGACCCGAAGAAGGGACCGCAGGTCGTCAAGGGAGAATGCAAGGGGACCATATCGACGGAGATGCGCGGGAGCAATGGGTTCGGCTACGACCCGATATTCATTCCGGAAGGGGACAAGAGGACATTCGGGGAGATGTCCCTGGAGGAGAAGAACAAGGTCAGCCACAGGGGTAGGTCCCTGAAGGCCTTGGTGGAGCTGCTGAAGGGCCGCTGATCGACCGTTCTTGTCGACGGGGACCGATTCCTTCTTCCTCGGAAGAAGGCCTTCTCGAAGGAAAAGAAATATATATGTATTGCATCATTGTGGGATACCCATCCCAAAGGCAAGGGGGATTCAATTGGCTAAGCAACAACGTTCAACGACAAGAAAGGCAAAGGAGAAGTGGAAGACCAAGACCTGGTTCAAGGTCCTGGCCCCGGAGATGTTCGGTGGCGGCGAGATAGCTGAAACGCCGGCGGACGAGCCCCAGAAGATGATCGGCAGGATCGTCCCGGTATCGCTGCACGACCTGACGGGCGACTTCTCCAAGTCCCACATCAAGATGACATTCATAATCAACAACCTCAGGGGCAACGAGGCCATCACCATATACCAGGGCCACACGCTCACGAGCGACTACGTCCGGAGGATGACACGGAGGAAGCACTCCAAGATGGATGGCGTTTACGACGTCCAGACGAGGGACGGGTACGTCGTAAGGATCAAGTCCATGGCCATCACGGAGAAGAGGATACAGTCGGCCCAGGAGAAGCTACTTAGGAAGCTCACAGGTGGCACCATAACCAAGATAGGGTCGAGCTCAACCCTTGCCGAGCTGATCAAGGCCGTCATCTCAGGGGACCTGGCCAAGTCCATCTTCAAGGCCTGCAAGCCCATCTATCCCATCAAGAGGGTCGATATATCCAAGTCCAGGATATTGCGAAGGGTCGAGGGAGCACAGGACATAACGCTAATCGAGGAAGAGAAGAAGATGGAAGGCGAGGCGGCGGCCCCGGCGCCTGAGGGCGGAGCGCCCCCGGCACCGGTAACGCCGGCCGAGCCGGCCAAGGACGAACGGTCTCCTGAGGAGATGCTGGACGAGGAACCGAAAGTTGAGAAGCCCAGCAGTTAATTCTTTTCCATTCATTTTTCAGCATTATTAAAATCAGATCATTCTCCAATTTTACAAGATGTTACCCAAGAAAGCTCGGGCTTTAAATCCCGAGATGAATTGGGATTAAATTCTTAAAAGTGAAACTACCCCCATTTTATCGACGAGAGGAAAAGTGTAACTACCACCCCACCCACCGGCCTTGGGACAAAATTCAATGAGAACCTAGTTCCAATTTCTGAATGTCCTCAGGAATACATTCGATAATCCGTGTTTTAATAATAGCCGAGTGGGATTGAAGTTCCCGCTCTAGTCTCTTGAAATCCTCTTTCTTTATTATTATTATTCCCCAGTAGAGAAACACATGAGGTATCCCATCAAGGAGACCTTTTCGACGGTAATTGTACCGACCTTCCCAACTGCTAGTCTTTTCACCGTAGATTTTGCGCCGGAATTGATTGTGTTGCCCCTTGAGCGTTCCTTCGGGCAGATGGAATACAACTAGGAGCGCCTTCATTGTGGAGGATATCCCCCACAAGGTATATTAACCTTGTCGTGCATTCATCCTTTGATGAATCATCTCCAAAAGCGGGACACCTTGAGAAAGCTCCTAACCCAAATCAGGAGTCATGAATACCCCTATGAACACCGTCCAAAGGAATCGAGAAATTGGTCTGATTATGATCTTGCCCAAGTCCGGGAAATGGCCGATATGATTAAGATGATTAGGGACACCGTCGACGAAGCCACTAGACGCCTCGCATCTCGAAAAGAAAGCGTAACGAACATGAAACCGGGACGACCGAGGGAGCATCATCCAGCGGACTTAGTGAAGATTCTACTGCTCCAGAGTTATATGGAAGCTCCTAACAGGATTGCTGAAGGGCTTTTATTACTGTTCTCCGAGAAGCTCGGTATAACGGACCATTTTTCTTACAAATCCATAGAGCGAGCGTACGATGATGAAGAGGTGAGAGCAATCCTAGATGAAGTTTTCAAAGTCACTAATGAGCCCGTTCGAGACCTGGAAACCGATTTCTCCGTTGACGGCTCTGGTAAGTCAACATCAAATAAAACGAACTATGCCCAGGATAGACAGAGGCAGCGGAATAAGGAGAAAAGCGCCTCTGAAGAGGGAATTTTCCCCAGAGGGAAGATGGGCCTAATAACCGATTACCAATATCATGTAGCCATCATCGGCGTGAAATACAAATTATTCTCAGGGTTCATTTCTACTTCAGACCATTCCATTGGTGAAACAACCATGTTTCCCAGAGTCATGGAACAGGCCATGTCGAACCATCCTGGTATGAAGAATATACTTGGTGACGGTGCTTATGCTCGGCGTCCCTACTGCAATATCGCTAATAAATATGGCGTGACACCCTACTTTCTTCCAAGACGGGATCTCACGATCAGGAAGAAGGGTTCTAGGGAATGGGTTAAAATGAACTTAAGTTTGCTTCACGATCCCCGAGCTTGGCTTCTTAAATATCATATGCGATCAATATCTGAGACAGGATTCTCGATGGTAGGAAGAATGAACCGAGGACCAATCCGTAAGCATCTTGTGAAGAGAAAAG
>Ga0315295_10000102_pt1 | contig 69731 bp, 69 predicted proteins | sample YL17G14_0_MG_FD_204453 | JGI IMG/M metagenome (GOLD analysis project Ga0315295, IMG submission 204453) | Sediment microbial communities from Yellowstone Lake, YNP, Wyoming, USA - YL17G14_0 | ecosystem: Environmental > Aquatic > Freshwater > Lake > Sediment | place: USA: Wyoming | collected... | reverse complement strand
TTCCAACGTGTCAATGCTGAAATTGATCGCCTGACGGAAAATGCTTACCTCAAGAAAGCGGCTTGACTTCCCGCCCGGCCAAACTTGACTCGTTTGTTTGTATTTGATCGCTTAAAGATGCCTAGTGCCGGGCGTCTTTTGGGCCACAGCCTACGCCCTGATCGCGCTGCTTGCCGGCCTGGCGCTGATCCGCTCCGGCCACACGGTCTTGGTGTGGCTCTCGGCACCGGGCATCCTGGTCTTCGCGTGGCATCTGTGGCTCGTCAGCCGGCGCGATGAGCGCGGGCAACGCGGCATCGAGCTGGTCGCCGCCGGCGTGCTGGCGCTTGCCGCGCCCGCCGCCTACTGGGTGGCCGGGGGCTCGGACCCGAGCGAACCGTGGTTGCTGTGGGGACTCACCTGGCTGCAGTCCGCCGCCTCGATCGTGTTCATCTACCTGCGCCTCGAGCAGCGGCGCATGCCGGCCATGCCGCCGCCGAACCAGCGCTGGCGGATGGGCTCCCGCACGCTCGTCTACTACACCTTCAACCTCGGGGTCGCCGGGGGGCTTGCAGCACTGGGGCGTGTACCCGTCCTCATTCCCGTGGCTTTCGCCTTGATGCTCGCGGACGCGCTGGAGGGCGTAGCGCGCCCGCCCATTGGAGCACGACCGGCCGCCATCGGGCTACGCCAGCTGGCGGCCAGCATCGTGTTCGTGGCGGTGATGCTCGCTGCCTATCTCACTTGAGTTGTCGAAGCCGCCACGACGCATAGGCCTGCCGCATCTTCGGCGGGCATTCGATACATCCCTCGCACCGGCCTAAGCGGCAAACACGGCCATCGCACGATGGCGCTACGGCCTGCTGGCGAGCAGGGCAAACACCATCATTCACCCGCTGGCCATGTCAGCCGAAGGCCGTGTTTGCCGCTCCGCCCGTGTGGACCCACGCGGGGTCCCGGCTGGTACACGCAGAGGTCCAGCGGGGTGTGCACTACCAGATGCCGGGCACCTGCCGATAGCACACCTGCCGAGAGTATTCGGCATACCCGGGCAACTCGGACTGCAGAGTTCGATCTTCCATACTCGTGCGCACGATGAAGAGAATCGCGTCGATCGAGCCAATGACGAAGGCCGGCCACGAAGCCAGGAGGATTGGCACGAGGACTATTGTCAGAATGCCGCCGGCGTAGCTTGGGTGGCGGACATAGCGATACGGTCCGCCGGTGGCGACCGCGTGGTCGCGGTCGGGCTGGATGCGAACGAGATACGTGAAGAAGGGGTTCGAGGCTGTGGCCCATACGGCAAAGGCGTAGCCTATCGAGCAGAGAATGAACGCTACGACCTGGGCCGTCACAGGCAGACCGGACGTCCAGGCGTACCGCTGATCGAGGCCTGCGATCACGAATGTCGCCAACTGCAGCAGGCTGTGGAGGCTGATGATAGCCAGGTCCCAGCGTTTTGAACCTTTGCGGGGCGTGAGTCGTTCGGCCAGGAGGTCCGGGTCACGGCGAAAGATGACGGTTATGGTGCCTACAATCCAGCTGCAGTCCAGTGCGACCAGGCCCCAACCCGGCCACCAGTCGATCCTCCCGGCGGACCAGAACAGAGCCACCCCCACCGAGACCACGGAAACGGCCTCGCGGAAGGCAAAACGCGCAAGAATCTTCTTGTCCATCCGGCCTCACCTTCGTAAGGAAGCGGCCCAGAGCCATCCTCTCCGCGGCTTGGCGGAAAGCGTTTCCCTTCCTGCTAACCCAGCGAGACCATCGAGCCGATGGCCATCAAGACCAGCGAGAGCAGAGCGAGGGCAAGCATGGCCGGACTTCCCCAACGACCCAGCGCCCAGCCAGGGTCGCTGACCGGCCCCATCCGCCGCGCTTGCCGGTACATGGGGATCGTGATGAGGGCCACGATGATGGCGGTGGCGCCGGCGGCCAGGCGCAGCCATTCGAGGAACTGCCACACTCCGACCCACAGGACTAGAAGCGACGGCAGCGTAGCCAGCAGCCAGGCCACCCTGACCGAGATGCTGGTCCTTTCCCGGAGGATGTCCGCCAGCGCGAGGGACACCGACCAGTAGCTCGTCACCAGGGCTGACACAATGAAGAGCGAACCGGCGATTCCCGCCCAAGACCCCATGCGGTCTGCAATGCCGATGATCGCCACCTCGGTGACCTTGGTCGAGATGCCCAGAGCGACCAGGGCGACGGCTGCGGTGAGCACCCCGTTGATCCCCAGGCCAACAAGGATCGCGCCTACAGCGCCGCGGCGGTCAGGGCCGAGGCCCTTCACGACCTGGGGGACGCTGTAGAAGGTCCACAGGGCGTACATGACCATCCCGTAGAGTGCCAGCCACTGCGTCGCGGAGCCCGACGGGCCGAGCGGCGCATGAAACGGAAGTCGCACCGCGCCGACCCCAAGTGCAGTGATGAGGCCAACGAGGGCTAGAGCCCCGAATCGCTCGGCGACGGCGACCGCTTTGAGGCCGAAGAACACCACACCGGCCGAGATCACATAGACGAGGAATTCAGCCAGGTGCCGGTCGATCCCCACGAGGTTGGCCGCAATCTCTCCCGCGCCGGAGACATATGCCGCCAGGTTGGCCAGGAAGGCGATGCTCAGGAAGGCGAAAACCGTCCACAGGAGCCAGCGTCCGATGCGGCCGCGCAGCAGGTAGAGCTGCATCAACTCTACGATCTGGAGATCGCGCCCGGTCCGGAACAACACCTCCGCCAGCATCAGGTGGATCAGCGAACTGGCGGCCCATGCCACGGGCAGGACGAGTGCCAGCCCGACGAGGCCCACGCGTTCGGCGAGGTATGGCACGGCCATGATCCCCGCACCGACGCCGGCGCCAACCATCAGCGAAATCGCTTCCCATCGCGTGAGCGGATGCTCCTTCATTCCATCCGTCCTTTCGCCTGCGGCCCGTGGTTGATCAGAGCGTGGCGATCTCGATGTATGCGACCCGTCCGTCCAGGAGGCTTGCCGGGTCGTCGTTCCAGGAGGCCGCGAACAAGTCGCTGCGGTACGTTACGTGGAGCCACCGGCGGGCGACGGGGAGGAGCGGGTCGTTGTCGGCCAGGCCGAGCATGAGGAACGCCTTTCCGCGCTGGTACGCGCTCTGCGCGCAGGCGGAGATCAGGGCTTTCATCACCGCGGGTTCGTCGTCGGCGATGCAGACACACGCGGCGAACGCCAGTGGGATTGCCTGACCCGGCGGCGTGAGCGGCCGAGCCCTGAGTAGCCGTGCGCCCAGGTTGTAAGCCGGGCGTAGGCGGCGGAGCGCCGGCCCGTAGGCATCCACGATATCCTGCTTGTACGCCGCCTGATCCCACGCCGCCATCACGCCCACTACGGCGCCACCGCGACGGGCGACCATGATGTCCTGCGGCCTGAGGCCGCGAAGCGTAACTCCGCCGGTGAAGTCCTCGAGCGTGTAGGCAGGGAAGAACTGCCGACGGGGCCCATGCTGGCGCAGAAATTCGACGATCTCTCCGAGCGTCTCCGGCGCACCGGGCCGCACGTCGACCCCTGTCACATGGGGTGACCGCCGCGGCCGCAGGAGAATCGCACAGGTCGTCAGCCCGCACACGCGTGTGGCGTGCGGGCTCCCGGGCAGCCGGGTACCCACAAGCAGCTCACGAGCGCGGGGGTTCTCTCCGGCGATGACCCCCATGTAGAGCAGACCGGGAGGGCTTGCCTCCTTGAACCACTTCGCGCCGCGGTGGACGAGCCAGCGTCCGCGGAACTCCGGGGCCACGCGGATCTGGCCGATGTAGCCGAGCGGCGACTCTCGCCCGTTCACATACGCCCGGCGCTCCGCGCGGCAACCGATGCCAGCCAGCCGTCCGTCGAGCCGATGCCGCCCAATCAGGACATCGCACAGGTCGCCCATGATGGTCGTGCCCAGGAAGTAGTCTGGTTCGCGAGCGAACCGCACGGTGACGGCGCCCGGCATCGGCACCGCACCCACGAGGGCGCGGATATCAGGCTCGTCGTCCGGCGTCGCCCACCGGATCTCGAAGCCGGTCTCACTGCTCACCGGATCCCCAGGCGCATGCCATGCCGCTTGAACGCCTCACGACGGAACAACGGGTTGTAGGCACAGTAGACGGCGAAGCGGAGCGGCGTCGCCAAGTTGGTGCGCGGATCCAGCGCGCGCTTGAGGATCGAGATGTGGCTGCTCCATCGCCGACGGCAGGCCCAGGCTGCATCGGTCAATTCGTCGGGCGTCATCCGCGCCGGGCGGAAGGCCGCGTGGTTGAACCGGAAATCCGGGTGGAGCCACCAGCGTCCGTCGTAGAGGAGCCGACCCTCGGCCTTCAGGCGCTCGTAGAGCGGGGTCGTGGGGTAGGGCATCAGCACGTTGAAGGCGGCGAACGCGAAGTGGTTGGAGATCCCCCATTCGCAGGTCGCCAGCACCGACTCCACGGTTTCATGATCGTATCCAAGCGCAAAGGCCGCCCACGTCTGCAGGTGATGGTCACGCAGCCTCGCCACAGCCTCGCTATACCCGTCGAACGCGGCGAGGTTCGTGGCCTTGCGCATCTGCCGCAGGTTCTCGACGTCCAGGCTCTCGAAGCCGATGACATTGCCGAGACAGCCGCTCTCGACGAACAGGCGCATCAGCTCGGGGTCGCGGGTGTGGTCGAGGCTGGCCTGCGAGACCCAACGGACCTTGAGAGGGATCAGCGCACGAAGGAGCTCCTTGGCCGCCTCAGGGTCGGCGACGAAGTTGTCATCGACAAAGAAGAGTTCGCGGCGCGGCTGCGCCGCAATCTCGGCCACCACCTCGGCCACCGGCCGCGTGCATTGGCGATGGTCAAAGTACTCACCAACCGCGCAGAACTCGCAGTGGTGGCGGCAGCCTCGGCCGAATTGAATCAGGCTTACGGGCAGGTATCCCTTGCCGGCATACAGGTCCCGCCGCGGCATCACGCCTGGCTGGGGGATGCCCAGCCCGCCATCGTAGCGCGGCCGAAGCCGCCGCGCGTGTGCGTCAGCCACGACCTTGGGCCAGAGTGCCTCGCCGTCACCCGTGTAGACCGCGTCCGCGTGTTCGGCCACCTCGTCGGGGACCAGCGTCGCATGCATCCCGCCCATCACCACCGGCACGCGGCGCGCCTTGTACTCGGCAGCGATCTCGTAGGCGCGGCGCGCGGTGAAGGTTTCGACGTTGATGGCGACCAGGTCGGTCGGCTCGTCGTAGTCAACTTCGTCGATGCGGTCGTCGAGTAGCCGACAATCGACGCCCGAGGGCGTCAGTCCCGCCAGGATCCCGAGGGATAGGGGCTCCATGCGCGCCTCGTCGACGAACCGTTCGCCGTCGTCCAGGCGGCCAAGCGTTGGTTTGATGAAGGTCACCTGCATCGTGCCACCTGTCGCAACGACCGGTCGACCTCTGGATAGCAGCGGGTGCCTGCGTCGGCTCTGCCCGGACGGAAGTACCCGTCAGCACCCTGGCCGCTCGGCGGCGCAAACGAACTCAAGCCCGGCACGTACGGCTCCCCTCCGCGTGTCTAGTCGAAAGGGCACGAGCTACTCCGCCTGGCGGACGGGCGCTGCGCCAACGGGTCTCAAGCCCCAACGGGCGGTCAAGACAAGACGCCCTGTCGCCCCATCCCCTGGAGTTCAGGATCAACGGGTTGTTGAGCGGCCTGGCCTGTTCTCTCTACTCTCGTTCCTCAGGCGGCCCGATTCGCGTCCGGAGTGCCGGCACGCCCAGCCAAGAACCAGCCGCGGCCGCCGATGAGGCAGGCCATGGGCGCCAGCGTCAGCGCCAGGACGGCCACGTCCACTAACCCGACCTGATCGGCGAGCGTCAGGAGCGCCAGGCATCCTAGGGCCACGAGTGCCGCAAAGAAGGCGAGGCGGCTCCGTCTTCCGAGGAATACATAGAGAACGAGCAAGGCCGCTGAAGTCAGCAGTCCCAGGATCGCCATCACCCACCGCAGGAGAGCAGAGTCCGGCAGGGCCGGGTGCGCACCGATGGCGATGATGGTGGAGAAAGCCAGCCACACAAGTGCATTCAGCACGATGAGCAGGCGAGCAGCGGAGACGGAGGTCGGCGGTTTGTCCATTGGGCCATCCGATCGTGTTCCGGCCGGGTCCCGAAACGCGAGCGATGGGGATCAGGGGTTGTGTGTGGTGGACCCGGGCGCCTCGCTCTCCGCCGCCCAGCGGAGGCGAGCAGGTTGTCCATCACTATACGGCAAGCCAGTGCGCGAGACAACCATCCCCGACGGCCGAGCCTGCCTGGTCCGTGCCCCCGGCCCCGCGCGACGGGTGCCAGTGTACTTCTGGAACCGCAGCGAGCCCTCGGCCAGGTACGCCCGGTGTGGCGGCAGCAACCAGGCTTCTGCGTTGCGGCCGGCACAGGAACGTGGGCTGCTATCCTCCAACCCACGCGCTGAGCATCGCTCGCACCGATCGGCTCATCTCCCGGCTGAAATCGGCGCCGAACTTGCGCAGATAGATCATCGTACCGACGTTATCGACGCCTTTGGCCTTGTCGCCGGCTCTTGGCATCTGTTCCTGCATGTCGTGGAACATAACCTTGAAGTCGCGGCCGTCGAGTCTCCGATACTTGTCATCAAATACGATGAAGTCCTTGCGGAATCGCGTCGTCAGGGGCCGTTCCTGCTGCTGCTTCGTGGGATACCCGAAACAGACCAGGCAGATGGGGAACACATACCTGGGCAGCTCAAACAGCTCTCGATGGATCTCGTAGTTCTCCATGATGTCGCCGATGTAGCAGGAGCCGATCCCCATCGACTCTGCCGCCAGAACGGCCGTCTGTGCGGCGATCAGGGCATCGCAGCACGCCAGGAACAGATCGCCCTCCTCGGGCCTGCGCAGGCTCTCACCACGTTCCCGGCAGAGCTCTTCCGCGCCTGACAGCATGAAGTAGTCGTACCAGCGCTGGTAATCCGCCAGAAACAGAAGGACGAGCGGCGCTTTGGCGATGAAGGGCTGGTTGTCACAGGTCCGAGCCAGCGTTTCCTTCGCCGCCTGGTCTCGGACATGGATGATCGAATACAGCATCATGTTCCCGGCGGTAGGCGCCCGCATACCTGCCCGCAGGATCTCGTCCACTTCTTTCCCGGCGATTGGCATCGCCTCATAGGCGCGGACGGATTTGCGATTGAGGATGACTTCCATGACTGGGTTCATCTCGATTCGTTCCTCATTTGCCTGGCAGGGCACAGTTCAGCATTCCTCTGCAAGGCCTCGCACTCGGACATTCTTGGCGAGCTACGTGGTCCCAGGTCTGGCGACGCGAAATACCGCTCAGACGAGGGCAAGGGCGGCGCCGATGTCCTGTGAGATCATCTGCCTCTTGCTCTTCTCGATGAAGAAGCTCGGACCTGCCTGCAGATAGGAAGGTATCGCTCTCGCGCCCCGGAAATGGAGCCGGCCCCCGTGGATCTTGTAGGTGGACCCGGATGGGATGACGCGTGCCTCGCCGCGACGCTTCGCGATCGTGTTGATCGCCCTTATGGCCACGTCACCCATGAGCAGGATCACCCTGACGTTCGGGAACAGGGCGATCTCCTTCTCGAGGAGCTTCGAGCATTCGTCAATGGTGGGCAGCGCGATGGCGTAGGACTTCTTAGAGCACGTGACGGCGGTTGTGACGTAGACACCCAGGTCGAGGATGTCCTTCATGGACGTGACCTTGACCCCCGCGTCCTTGAACGCCTGAACGGTGGTTTGTTGGAACAGAGGGTTGCCTCGGGCGCAGTAGTAGTCGCCAGGGTCTACTGGGGACGCTTCCGAGATCATCAGTACCGAGATGTCCCGGGGAGTGACGTCGATTCCCGGGACGATGAAGCCCTGGTGGTCGACATCCTTGCAGGGGAAGGTGTCGCAAGATACTTTCGTCTTGACTCGCATGCTGCCCTCCCTTGATGGGCTAGGCGCGGTGCCGCCTGACAGGCTCTGGCCGAACTGCCCGGCGGATGCGGGCCCTTCATCCCCGACTTTACGCCGCGCCAGCCGGCAAGACAAGCGCCTCCGGCTGCCCGGTTCGCCAGACCAGGAGTGGAGGTGGCGTGAACAGGAAGAGGATAACCTTCCGGCGTTTTGGCAGCTGGCCAGCAAGCTCCGGACGGCTCCCTGGAGAATGGACGCCTTCTCATTCTCGAGATGTTCGCGCTCGAGAGTGCGGCCCATGGAAGGATGATGACGTGTATGGGCACGAGCAGGATCACTGCAAAAAGGAGCTCCTGCAGCTTCAGGCCCCATCCTCCCGTGACGCCATCGATGACTGCCTTAGACACCCCGGCAATGGAGGTGGCGATCAGGAATGCGGTTGCCAGAGCGGTGGGCAGGAGACCGATGCAAATCGCCAGGACAAGACGGATCCACCTTGTGGCGCTGCGAGCTGCCCGTGCCGCCAGGAACGCACACAGCGGGCGGGGGTGAGCTTCCAGGCATCAGCGAGCTGCTCGGACGCCGGGCGGTGTTCCGGGGCGATGTTGCGGGCACGTGGCAACGATTCGGCGGTGAAGACTTGCGTCCGTGTTCGGACTCCTGCGGGCGGCCGACCGGATCCTCGGCGTGAGCTCCCCGTCACATCCTTCCAGTGCTGAAGGCGATGAACAGAAACAGCACGTCTGCGATGGCGTGCGCGAGGACCGGTCCCCACAGCGATCCGGTCTTGCGCGCGGTCAGGCCGTAGGCATAGCCCATCAACAGCCACGCAGGCGTGAGCATCGCGATCGTCACGGGGTCGCCCCAATAGACGATCACGTGCATGATGCAGAAGGCCACGCTCGTCACATGGATGGCCGCGGACCATCCGAGAACCTGCTTGAACGCGCCCAGCCACAGGCCTCGGAACCACAGCTCCTCCATGAACCCGTTCCCGACCGAGAACAATAGGATCCAGGGGAGCCAGGCGCCAAGCGTCGCCGCGGGCGTTGCGAGCACCGCCTGCCTGCCCCCCGAAGGATCAAAGGCCACCAGCAACAGGAGTGGGAGGGTGGCCAGCAACCCGAGCCCCAGGCTCAACCCCACCCGCCCCCCTCGCAGGCCGAGCGACTCGAGATTCCGTCGCGAAAGCACAGCGGCCAGGAAGAGCGCGGCGCAGACAGGGATGACTTCGGAGAGGATCTTGCCGGCTGCCGCCCCCTTCGGCGTGCGCCACGACAACCCGAGGGAGTCGAGCAGGCGGCTCCCCACGACGTAGGCAAGAGCGAAGCCCAGGGACACGCCGAACAGGCCGAGCAGGACGGGGGTGAAGGGCTTCACGCGCTCGTTCTTCGCTGCGGCCAGAGCGAGGGCGCCCCATAGCGCAGGCATGCCGAAGCGGAAGGCTGTCTCCGAGTCCCCCGACAGCCAGCCGCCGTAAACCGGGACGGATATTGCCAGGGCCGCCGCCAGCAGTGCGAGCGACGTCCACACTCTGGGGGCGCCCGTGAGCAGACTTCGTACCGGTTGCGTGGATCCGCTGTCCTTCATGAGGTCACCTCCATCAACGATGCTAGGCCGCTCATACGGCGCGCCCGAGCCGGGCTCGGGAAGTCGATCGCCTGCCCGCCGGGTTGGCCAGCGAAGCTGCGGCGAGTGCCGTGCAGGCCGTGCTCGGCGAACCTCGAGGCCGGCGGTGACGCGAGGCGGAAGGTCTCGGAGTCGCCTCTAGTCCGAGAACAGGATCTCGAGCAACGTGCCCAGATCGTCCTTCCCCGCCAGCGTCGTCAGGTTGTAGGTCTCCGTGTAGCCGCAGTTGCTGCAGGAAGCGAACAGATAGCGGTAGGGCTGGATCTCGAGCAGGCGGGAGATGCCTGTTCCGGACATCGCCAGCTTCTCGACGTATGCGCCCTGGTGACTGCACTTGGGGCAGCGGAACGCCTCAGCCAGCTGCGTCTCAATGACCGGGGATGTGGACTCGTTCATGATCAGGCTCCTCTTCCTGCCGCTCCGCAGCGGGTGGTGCGTTTCGCTACGCATGTGATCCATTCGGCCAGCTTCCCCATTTCCTGGGATCCGCCATCAGCCCCAGCATAGGGAGCGGGTTGGGCAGCCGTCATCCCCAAGGTTGGGGAATGGCCAGGGGAAAGGCTGCGGGAACGCGGGGACACCGCGACGTCCGTCGTGAACAGTGACGATTGGGGAGGCAAGTACCAAGATTTGTGGGCGAACATCGCATGATCCATCGGGTGACACGCACCGGAACCAGGACATCGTTGTCTTCCAGATGGGCTTACGAAGGACGGAGGGGAAAGTCGCGGATCGGTGTGCGATTCAATCAGTGGATACGTCGTGGATGTAGGCCGCGGCGCGTGGGCAAGACCGCGGCCAGCCTCAGAAAGTCGCCGCCGACTGATGATCCTGGGATGCGTTCATCGCATCCCTTCCCTTGGCGAAGCTGGCTATATTCGGAATCGGAGGCTTCGGCGCCCCGGTGACGCGGCGCCGGAGGGATTCGGCATGTCCTCACGGACGAGGTGGATAATCCCTACAGGATCGGTTGAGGTGCGTCGGCGGCCTGCAGGTCAATCCGGACACGGGCGGCGGCCGCAAGACGTCTGCGGCGCGCCTCACTGGGGCAATCGGTCGGCACAAGCGACCATGCACCCCATGGGTATGGCGCCAAGGAGGTCGGCAGCACCCGATCCTGGACACCTGCATCTTCGGGACCTATGATGAACTCAAGCTCCTGCAGCATGTCCATGATCCACCTCTGCTATGGAATACGTAGAACCGGGGCTGAAGGCCTCAGGCAACATCATCTTGAGTTCCTCGCGGCTGAGGTTCGGTTTGCAGCCGAGACAAGATCGGTCCAGCCAGGTCGGCCGCAGGCGTTCCAGCAGGCGCGGTGCAGTCGGCGGGGGTTGCCTTCCGAGGACCTGCGCCGAGCGTCAGCCAGTGCTGGGGCGATGTACCGTGTGTCCGGCGTCCGACAGGGCCGATACGGCCGCTTCGAGATTGTCCCCGGGCAGGAGCAGGTAGTCGGTGTCGTAGGTGGAGAGGGCAAAGATGCTGATACCGGCCAGGGCCAGGGGCTTCGCCAGCGACTCGAGGATGCCCGTCTCCGCGAAATCCAGGGGGCCGGCGACGCGGAGACACCGGAATCCCCGCTGGGCTTCCGCGTGCGAGGGGACAGTAGCCTCCAGGCAGACGACGGAGAGCTCCGCCGGGGTGCGCGTGATCGAAACCACCGGTCCGCTCTCGGCCCACACTGGAACCTGGGCGTCCGGCCCGAGCCGCGAGACCGCGTAGGTCTCAGGAAGCAGTTCCAGGGTGAGGCTACGTTGCTTTAGCGTGATGCACCTCCGGCACCCGTGGCGCTGCCTGGCGGCCTCGAGCTACAAGGCCCCGCCGTCTTCACAGGCCGATCTTGGCGGAGCGCTCAGGGCGGGGATCTGCCCGCTGAACGCTGGCAGCCCATCCTCACTCTACGCTAGGCAGGCCAAGCAAGCCACATCGCGAGCCCGGCCCGCCGGGTCAGCCTCAATGGGTCGTTGGCCGGACTCCGTGGGTCACCTGCCCTGCTCGATGACGGCCACAGCGCGGGCGATGCCATTCTCCGCTCGAATACGTTCCCCCAGGCGGGCCGCTCGCTCCCGCATGGCCGTGTCTGACACCGCGCAGTGAATTGCCTCAGCCAGTCGATCGGCCGTTAGTCGCTGGCGAGGAATCGGCCGTGGGCCTACACCTAACTCATAGACCCGTTGGCCCCAGTACGGTTGATCGCCAAAGAAGGGCGTGACAACCACCGGTACACCTGCCCTCAGACCTGCCGCCGTGGTGCCTACGCCGCCATGATGGACGACGGCGGCCATTCTCGGAAACAGCCAGTTGTGCGGCATGGTGCCGATCATGAACACGTCCTCCGGCAGTTCGCGTCCCTTCAACCCACCCCAACCTGCAGCCAGGATCCCGCGCTGGCCGGATCGAGCCAGGGCCTTCAAGACTAGATCGGCTACCTGCTCCGGCTTGCGGTTGACCATGCTCCCAAAGCCGATGTAGACCGGCGGCGGGCCGGAATGGAGGAACTCGAGTAGGTCAGCGGGAGGTTCCCACCCCGCAGACGGCTCCAAGAACCAGTATCCAGTGACATGTTTGGAGTCGTCCCAATCCTTGGGGAAGGGAACGACACTCTCGCTGTAGCCGTACAAAATGGTCTGACTGTCCCTCTGAAAAGCAGCGAAGGGTCCCCAGAATGAAGCGGGGGCAATCTGCAGGACCTGGCGGCGCGCCTTCGTGTCCGCCGCGCGGAAGGTCTGCCACATCATCTGCTGCGTCAGGCGATGCGACAGGCTGTTGGCCCATGGCGGCAACCCCATCCCGGGCAGGGGCGCCAGGACACTGGCGAACTCGCGGGTCGGCGTAAACGGATACAGGTAGGCCGGAACAAAGGGGGTGCCCAGCTTCTCAGACAGGGCTACCCCGACAAAGAGCCCACCCAGTCCGCCCAGGATCAAGTCGACGCCCTGGCACGCTGCCAATCCGCTCACAGCCGCCTGACCGACCAGACGCTGCGCGGTGGGCCCCATACTCGACAGGATCTTGATAATGTTGCCTTGCTCGAGAAGACCCTCCATGCCTTGCGCGACCGTCGCCATGCTGCCGCCCATGTCAAAGAACTCCAGGCCATGGGCCGTGATCAGACTCTGGAAATCCTGGCAGGCCAGGACACAGACTGTGTGCCCCGCTTCCTTCAGCCCCTTTCCGAGTGCCACATAGGGCTGAACATCACCACGACTGCCTGCTGCAATGATGGCTGCTCTCATGACGACGGACTCTCCTGGGCCGCGGTCGCATGGTCCGCGATCCCGCACCGGCCTCGCACGAAGGAGCCGGCAAGCCTGGCGGGACTCTACGCCACGCCGTCATGCTGGGCAAGCCAATCTTGCCGCTTTGCCAGAAGCGTCAGGTGCGGTTCCTGCTGGAGGACCCGCGCTCCAGGCAGAGGCGTCATTCCCGGACATTCGTGATCGGCTGCGCGGCGACAGAGTTGCAGGCTGTGCAATTCCCGAACCGCCCATGGTCTGTTCGCCGGCAAGCGGTGTCTCGGCGCATCGCCGAGAGCCGGGGCCTCAGAGGGGGCTTCAGGCACCGGCTGCGTCGGTCTTGGATGCTCGATCGCGTGCCGGATCACTTTCTTGAGCGCGGGGATTGGAACGGCATCCGGGCCGCGGACGCTGAGGCAGCCCTTGCTGGTCTTGATGGCCGGATACCTGGCCTCAGATGCCTCGATGGATTGCGGACGTTCGCGAAAGGGGCAGCGCCTCGGCGCCCGATGAACCTTGGCACTAAGCCCTCAACGGCGGAGCATGCTTCTGTGCCGCATCAATGGGGCGGGCAGGCGCCTGAATGTGCGGCACTGCCTGGCGCCGAGCACACGAGCAAATGACGCTAGCGGATGAGCGGCCGATTGAGCTCCGTGCGCCAGGTGGCCGGGTCGGTGCCCGTCTCCAGCCCCCGCCACGTAGCACTCCCAGAGGTCCGGCGCTTGCTTGTGCCCCTGGGCGGTGATCCAGGCATCGAACTCGCCCCAGGCGGATCCGAGGCCCTCGTAAGGTCCGTGGTAGACCGTCCGTGCCACCGTCGCGGCGGGCAATTGGCCCGCCTTCACACGGCCAGAAGCCGAGATGGGGGCCGTGACAGGCACCCCGATCTCGAAATCAAAGACGTCAGGGTCCATCTTCAGGTGGTGCGTGAACCATGACCCGGCGGTGGCGATGCCCTGGGCGGCGACAGCGGCCATCAACTCACTGTAGCCCGGCCCCATGACGCTCTGAATCTCATCCCGCGGGATCGTGAGTCGGATGACGGCGGTAAGCTGGGCGGGGGTCTGCACGATGCGTGGTGTGTCGATCATGGAAGCCTCCTCGTCGGTGTGTCGCGCTCTCAACTTGTGCCGCCTGGCGAAAGCCGCCAACTGCTGACCCGCATTACACAACGCCGGCAAGCAGACCAAGCCCTACCTGCCGACCAACCCGCCGGGCAAAGTCCCGCAGGCCCCGCGCCCCGGACGGGGGCGTCTTTCCAGGACTTCAGCGGGCCATTCGGCGCACAGGCGGACGGCCTGCGGAGGGAGGGCGAGGGGACGCTCTGCTCACCGAGGATCCAGGAGACTCCGTGCCCAGCCTGCGGCGCGTTCGAGCTCACCGGCATTGAGGGGACCCTCGGTGTCTTCTACGTAGAAGCCCTCCGGCGGCACGAGCAGGTTCCCGCCCGCCTTCTTGAGGCTGTCGGCGATCCGCTTGGCGGCGTATCCTCCCGTATTGACGACAAACCGGAGCGCCGCCGAATGGATTTCGTCGGCCTTGATCCTGGTGTCGAAGGCGGTCACCTTCCTCGTCTTGAGGGCCTTCGGCCGGATGCCCTTTAACAGCGTCGTGATGCCCTCGGTTGGACGAAAGCCGCGGGTCGGCGATCCGACGACCAGAAGGTCCACGTCTGTCACCTGCCCTGGGACGACCTGTCCGGCCTGCAGGATCTCCACGGAGGTCCGCGAGCCAAGGCTCTCCGCGATTGCGCGGGCGACAGCTTCCGTGTTCCCGAAAACCGAATCATAGATGACCAGCGCCTTCATATCACTCCGCTCCCTGGTTCAGAATGCGGCCGCGTCGCCGCGTGGATCCGGCACTCGACGGTCTCGAACGAAACTCCCCGGCGCGAGCGCCCGGGCTCTCCCCCGCTCCCCGCCCGGCTCGCAGGCGGAGCATTAGCTACCCAGCGGTGCGTCGGATGGGTCGGCGCCCGCGAGCCGCGCGCCCTGGGCGAGACCATCATTCGAGGGTTTCCGCGGGCTGATCGGCGCCTGTGATGCTGGCTGTGCGACCCTAGACCCCGCGCCAGACACCCTCGTACTTCTTCCGGTACTTGGTGTCCTTTTCAGACTGGATGAGCATCATGGCCTGCTCGCGTACCTTCTCGTCCTTCACCTGGTCGTACAGGTCCCGCAAGCCCTTGGCTATGTCGTAGCGGATCAGCGTGCAGTTCTTCTCCGCAGCGCATTCGCGAAAGCGCAGCGCGAGTCCTTCCAGAAGCATCTTCCGCTGCTTCTTCCCGGCGACCCCGACCTTCCAGATCGCCTGCAGGCTGTGCCTGGCGGTCACGAACCGGTCATCTCTCGTCACTCCCAGCAGGGCATTGAAGTCTTGCAGCATCCTGCCGCCAGGGTCGCTCTGGGCAAGGTTGCACAGAAGCTGGGCCGCGATGGCTCTCACGTGGGTGTCCTTGTCCGTTAAGCCCTCCACAAGCTCGTCCCAGACCTTGTAGCCCCAGCCGACCGGCTTCTCCGTGGCCTTGAGAAGATGCATGAAGGCCTCATACCGGGCCTCGCTGCTCGGCGATCGCAGGTTTTCGAAATGCTTGCGGATAGTTGCGTTCATCTGGGCACCTCTACATGTTCGAGTAGCTACCTGCACTCAAGGGAAGACGCCAGACTGTGTGTGAGCCTCGGACGCGCCTGCTGCTTTCCAGCCAAGCTTCCCGGCGCAAGCGGGAGGCTCGCCCACTCTGCGCCTGCCCCCGGACAGGACAAGCGCCTCGTAAGGCCTGGCCCGCCGGATCAGCCGAAGGTCGTGCCGTAGACCTCGCGTAGTGGGCGGGGTCGCCGTTCCATGGCCTCGGCAGTCTGTTGGGCAGCTTGTGCCATAACACGGCTGGCTTTCTGTCGCGCCAGGGGCTACTCAGCATGCGCCCGCTTCGCCTCATCCATGTCGATCTTCTTCATTCGAAGGATTGCCCCTACGGCTCGCTGGGATTGTTCGGAGCCGGGGTCGCGGATCATCTCAAGCAAGACGCGGGGATCACTTGCCATGAAACTCCGTACTTGTCCTTCAGCCAGCCGCACTGCTGTGCAGTCTCATCCCCGCCCTCCGAAAGCCTCTCCCAGTAGTAGTCCACTTCCTCCTGTGTGTCGCAATGGACCTGGAACGAGATGGCTTCGTTGAATCGGAAGACCGGGCGGCCATTGAGCGCCGTAAACGCCTGCCCATCGAGTTCAAATGCCACGGTCATTACCGTTCCCGCCGCTCCTCCGTGGATCTCATGCCCGACTTCTCCATACCGGGTGACGCTGGTGATCTTTGAGTTTCTGAAGATGGCCGTATAGAACCCCGCTGCCTCTTCGGCCTGATCGTCAAACCACAAGTATGGGACGACCCTTGGAAGAACCTGCATGGCGTTGCTCCTAGTTGGGTTCCATCACGGATAAGGCTCACCATCACTACCGGCTCGTCGCGTGCAGAGGTTCGTGGTCGAGAGGCCTTGACGGACGGGGCTGTCATCCGACCTCCGCCCCATGCCTGAGTCGGCGCCTTGGCCCGTCGTCTCAACCGCGGCCAGCGCGTCGCCCGGAGGGTCGCGGGAGGAAGCGCGGGATGCGCCGGTGCTGCTCGGCCGCCCAGCCGAAGCGCGAGCGCAGCTCGCGGTCGTCGATCTCCTGCAGGAGCCACACCAGGCAGGCGGTGACGATCAGACAGACCCAGGCGGCCAGCGTCCCGGCCAGCAGCGTCGCACCCAGGAGCGCCAGCCCGAATCCGAGCGTCATCGGCCGGCGAATGGAGAGGTAGGGCGGACGATCGGCAAGCCGATCCGGCGACTTGCCGAAGACGCCGTTGCGAATGCGTGCAGTGAGTGACCAGATGGCCACCGCCAGGCCGGCCACCACCAGCAGCCCGCTTCCCACGGTGAATGCCAGAGCTTTGAGGGATAGGTCCTGCTTGGCCAGGGCGGCCGGCGAGAAGGTGCCCATCGTGGTGATCACGCCCGACGGCCCGGCGCTCGGCCCCAGGCTCCACGCCCACAGCAACGAAGCCAGCAGGCAGAGTACACCCAGGACACGCAGCGCATCGGTCGGCCAGGTGGGTGGACGGCCTGCCCCCGCCAGGGCCAGACCGCGGCGCAGCATCACGGCGCAAGCGTAGGCCAGGCCGCCTGCTGCCAGTCCGATGAGGAACGGGAACTCGCTGAGCCATATCGCCATGCAAACCCCCGGCGCAGTTTACCGCAGCAGGAGATAGACCACGGCCAGCGTCACACCCAGCGCCGCCAGGCTGCTCGCCGCCAGCGCGGCGATGAGTGCCCACGCTGCCCAGCCGGAGCGCGCCGGCGTCTCAACCATGGCTGCCGACGGCGCCTCGGCTGGACCCTTGACGGCGCGTGTCCGCGCGAGATAGAGCGACGCCAACACAACCAGCGCCACGAGGACCGCCGGTGCAAACACCAGCCCGATCTTGATGAAGGCGCTGACGCCGAGTTTGGCGACCAGGCTTTCGCCCCACTCGGGCTGTGTGTAGAACAGCGCCAGTCCCCCGGTCGTCAGCCCCAGGAGTGGAAGCGAGGCGAGCAAAATCAGCCGCACCGACCAGCGGGTGACATCCGGCAAATGCGGCGGGCGCCAGGCGGACCCACTGGCCAGGATCAGCGCCGCACCGGCACACACCATCAGCAAGGCAAAGGGAGCGTAAGGAAGGACGGCGGTCAGGATGGTTGCTCCCGGAAGCCGCTCGACGAGGAGGGCGAACCGGCCCGGTGCCACGAACGACAGCACCCAGGCGGCGGCCGCGAGCAACATCAAGGGCAGGCCGACGGCCAGTGTGCCGGAGGCCAGCAAGCGCAGCGCCGGCGCGCCCGCCGGCGCCGGCCTGGCTGCCTCTCCCGGGCGCGCTCCCACAGGTTCGAGGGCGTAGAGCACGGCCAGCAGCACGACGCCGAACAGCGTCGCCGGTGAGAAGATCAGCGCCACGCGCAGGAACTCGGTCCCCGGCAGCCGTTCGAGGAGCGCCGTGAATCGCTCGGGCGCCAGGTAGAACGCCGCCAGCGCCGTCACCGAGAGCAGCAGCAACGGGATCGTCGGAACCAGGACGAACAGCGCCACCGCCCGGCTGGCGCTTCGGGCTCTCCCGGGCAGGCTCGCCGACGGACGGGTGTCGCCGGATGGTGTTCGGGCAGGTGTCGTCAAGGGCTTCCTCGTGCGCGCAGCCTATGGCGCCAGATCGACGTCGACGCTGCTGCGGTGCACATCGCTGCCATGCGCCGGGCTGATGTCGCGGACGACGATGCGCCCCGGTCCGGCGGTGCTCAACGTGTAGGCCACATCGGTGGCGAACGGGCCGGGCAGCCCGAAGTCGGGTGCCTGGACCAGCACCGGCTGCAATCCAATCACGGCCCCCGCGGCATCCTGCACCTCGATCAGCAGCGTCTGCTCGAAGGTTGCCAGGCCTATGCCTTCCACGTGGATTACGCCGCCGCTCACGGCCGCGCCCTCGGCCGGCAGGAGGATCTGCAGGCGTTCGATTTCACCAGTCTCTGCTAACCGGACCGCCGCCGCGCCGCCGGGCATCACCAACACGCCAACCGAGGCCAGGTGCGTCACACCGCCATCGCGCGGGCTGGTGGCGTAGGCCTGCAGGAAGGCGTTCCGTTCCTCGGTCACGTTGAAGGGCAGCGTGGCGGCGAAGCTCAGCCTGGCGCTCTCATCGCTGGAGGCTGATACCGCCTGCGGCGGGATCAGGTCGCGACCATCGTCCAGCAACACGCGCAGTGTCAGCGCCTGCTCGAAGACCGGCAGCCTTGTCTGCACGCGGACGGCCATCGGGCTGACCAGGCGCGAGCCCGGTCCCGGTTCGATGATTTGGATCGCCTCGATGGGCTCTACCGACGGAGGCACCTCGCTCGGCACAGGGCTGGCCTGCGTCGCCGGCGCCTCGGCCATGGACGTGACCGTGGGCATCGCGCGGGAAGCGAGCGAGCAGGCGAGCATCACAGGCAGGGTGGCGGCCAGGATGTGGAGGAAAGTGCGCATGCGAGCCTCCAGGGGCCGATTGCAGTGTACCGGGAGCGCTGGGATTTGACATCAGAACATTTGTTCGATATACTAAGAACACCCTAGGAGGCGCTTGTGTGGTCCCGCCCTGTCCCTGGCTGGTCTGATCCTCCCCCTCCTCCCGGCCCGCGCCTGGTACTCGAGGTTGACGGCGCCCTCGCCGATCAGCTGCTGCGGGCCGCCCAGGCGCATGACCTGCCGGCGGAGACTCTGGCCTGCGACCTGCTGACCCAGGCGGTCGAGCAGGAGAGCCTGCGCCAGCGGGCCGAGACGGCCCTGAACCGGCTGACCCCCCGTGAGCGCGAGGTCGGCCGCCTGGTCAGCCTCGGCTACACCAACCGCCGCATCGCCGCCACGCTGGTCGTCTCGCCCGAGACGGTCAAGACGCACATCCGCCACGCCCTGGAGAAGCTGGGCGTGCGCAGCAAAGCCGAGCTCCGCCTGCGGCTGACCGAGATGGGCGTGCGCCGTTGGCCGGAGGCGGCGCTTGAGCCGCTCCCCGTCCGCACCCGCCTGCCCTTCGATATCGATCTGCCTCTGCGCTAGAGGTCCGGCCGGAAGGTCCCTTCCGGACCAAAGCCTTGGGATGGCACCTGTCAAGGCGCCTCGGACAAGGCAGTTCCGCGGGACCGGATGGCCCAGTGAGGGCGAGAAACGCACACTTTGTCCCACAGGGACCCGGCGGGAGAGGTTTCCGGCCGGACCTCTAGACTGCCCGGGCGACGCCCAAGCCGCCAACGTCTCATCCAACTCATATCTAGACAAAACCTATACACAATGGTATAATTCTGTTCGTGAGCGAGCAGAAAGCAAGCATGCCGGCGGACACAGGGAAAGCCCGCGAGGTGATCGACGAGTTCCGCACTGTCGTCCTCGGGCGCGGTGGAGTTCTGGACGCCATGCTCCCGCCGCTGGCGTTCCTGGCCGCTCATGCACTGGCCGGCCCCCTCGCCGCCATGCTCGCCGCGCTGCTTACCGCCGGAGGCCTTGTCCTCCTGCGCCTCCTCCGCCATCAGTCGGCCACGTATGCGTTGTCCGGCCTGGGCAGTTCGCTGCTGGCACTGCTCGTCGCCCAGGTACTGCAGCGCACCGAGGTCTTCTTCCTGCCCGACATGATTACCAACACCGCCCTGGCCGCGGCCAGCCTGCTGTCCGCCGCGCTCGGGCGCCCGCTCGTCGCCTGGACCTCGCACTTGGTTCGACGCTGGCCGCGCGACTGGTATTGGCATCCGCGCGTCCGGCCGGCGTACACGGAAGTCACCCTCGCCTGGGCGGTCTACTTTCTAGCCCAAGCCCTTCTTCAATGGACGGTGTTTCAACTTCAGGACGCTGCGCGCCTGGCCACCCTCGGATTGTTCACCGGCTGGCCAGCCACGGTCGTCCTCCTGATCCTGACCTACTTGTATGGCACCTGGCGTCTGAGGCGCCTGGCCGGCCCGAGTGTGGCCGAGTTCCGCGCCCAGACACCGCCGCCCTGGACCGGGCAGCAGCGCGGCTTCTAGGCCTCGACCCTACCCAAAGGAGTCTCCGATGAACGTGCTTCAGATCCTGCAGATTGTCGCCGCCCTGGCCACCGCCGCCACCGGCCTGTTCTCGATGCTCGCCCCCACCAAGGTGACCGGATTCACGGGCCTGCAGCCCGTTGGCGGGCGCGGCATCACCGAGCTGCGCGCCGTGCTCGGCGCCCTGTTCATCGCCCTGGGCGTCGCTCCGCTGTTCCTGGGCGCCACAGCCTATCTGATGCTCGGGATCGGCTACCTGGCCATCGGCGCCGTTCGCGCCGTGTCGATGATCCTCGACCGCTCGGTGGTTCAATCCAACGTCATCAGCCTGGCTACCGAGATCGTGCTCGGCGCGATCCTGGTCCTGTAGACTCGATCCGCTGCCGGAGAGGTTCCCATGCCCGTCCGCATTGTCACCGACAGCACATGTGGTCTGCCCGCCGAGGTGATCGCCGAGCACAAGATCGCCGTGGTGCCGCTGTACATCAACTTTGGCGCCCAGAGCTTCCTCGATGGGGTCGACCTGTCGCGCAGCCAGTTCTATGCGCGTCTGCCGTCTAGTTCGCCGCCGCCGACCACCTCGGCCCCGGGCACGGCCGCCTTCACAGACGTCTACAAGCGGCTGATCGACGAGGGCGCCTCCGGCATCCTGTCGATCCATGTCGGCTCGGCGCTGAGCAATGTGGTCAACGCGGCCCAGATGGCGGCGCCAGCGATCACACGCGTCCCGGTCCGGGTCCTCGACGGTGGCCAGATCACGCTCGGCACAGGTTTCCTGGCTGTGCATGCCGCGCGCCTGGCAGCCTCCGGCGCCTCGCTGGATGAGGTCGTCGCTTCGGTCGAAGCGCTGGCCGCCCGGACGCATTCCTTCGCCGCCCTCGATACGCTCGAATACCTGCGCCGCGGCGGCCGCGTCAGCCCGGTTATGTTCTCCGTCGGCACGCTGTTGAAGATGAAGCCGATGCTCAAGATGCACGCCGGCAAGGTCGTCACCGACCGGGCACGCACGAGCAAGGGCGCCATCGATCGCCTGATCGACCTGGCGCTGCAGCTCGGCCCGCTGGAAAGCGTTGCCCTGGTCCACGCCGCCACGCCCGAGCGGTTGGAGTTGCTGCGCCAGGCGGTGCAGGCGCGTTTGCCGGGCGTGCCCATCCGCATGGTGGGCGAAGTCGCGCCGGTCATTGGCGCCCATGTCGGTCCCGGCGCCGTCGGGATTGTGTGCATCCAGGCACCGGAGCCTCGACCCCAAAGGAGCTAAGCCATGGCCTTCCTGAACGTCTACCTGCCGGCAGGGGCCGTCATCCTCGGCCTGATGATCGTGCTCTGGCTGCTCAGCCTGGCGCTGCGCAACTCGAGCATCGTCGACATCTTCTGGGGCACCGGCTTCGTCATCGTCGCCTGGGCCGCCTTCCTGTTCACGCCCGACGGCTTCCTGCCGCGCAAACTGCTGCTGGCCGGGCTGGTCACCGTCTGGGGCCTGCGGCTCTCAATCCACATCCTGCGCCGCAACTGGGGCAAGCCAGAGGACTTCCGCTATGCCAAGTGGCGCCAAGAGAGCGGGCGCAACTGGTGGTGGTACAGCTTCTTCAAGGTCTTCCTGCTGCAGGGAGTCCTGCTGTGGATCATCAGCACCCCGCTGATCGCGGCGCAGTTCAGCCCGGCGCCAGCACGCCTGGGCCTGCTTGACGCGCTGGGCGTCATCGTCTGGGTCTTCGGCTTCTACTTCGAGGCCGTCGGTGACTGGCAGCTCGAGCGTTTCAAGGTCGATGCCACCAACAAGGGCAAGTTGCTGACCACCGGCGTGTGGCATTACACCCGCCACCCGAACTACTTCGGCGACGCGGCCCAGTGGTGGGGCTACTACCTGATCGCCGCCGCGGCCGGGGGATGGTGGACGGTCTTCAGCCCGGTGCTGATGACGCTCCTCCTGGTGCGCGTCTCCGGAGTCGCTCTGCTCGAAAAGACGCTCATCGAGACCAAGCCAGGCTACCGCGCGTATGCCGAGACGACCAGCGCCTTCGTGCCCTGGTTCCCTCGCCGCCCGCGCTCGGGGGCCTGAGCCCTTTCGGAGGGAATCATGCGAATCGCCAAAGCGTTATCACTCCTTGGCCTGCTGGCCATGACCGGCGTGCTGATCTACGGCTTCACCGTCGGCGACTTCGCCGGCGAAGGCAGCCGACTGCTGTCGATGCCCTGGGGCATTGTCTCCCTCGTCGACCTGTACGTCGGCTTCACGTTGTTCTCGGCCTGGATCGTGTTTCGCGAGCGCTCGCTTGGACGCTCCCTTGTCTGGGTTGTCCTGATGATGGTGCTCGGTTTCTTTGCCGCCAGCCTATACACCTTCCTGGCGCTTCAATCCAGCGGCGGCGACTGGCACAAGTTCTGGTTCGGCCGCCGGGCGTGACCGCGGCGCCCACCGCGACAGGTATCGTCACGCGCCCGTTGAAGGTATTCTGCTTGGAGCTAATGGCATGACCCGACATCACGCGCTTGCCGTTCTGATTCCCCTGCTCGCCGTCGTTCTTGCCGGATGCGCCGGTGTGACACCGGCGCCGACTGCCCTTCCGACGGATGCCCCCCTGCCAGCAGTGTCGACCGCCACGACCCCGGCCATGGAGCCTACGCCCATGCAGGAGCCGGAGGCCGGCATCCTCCGCCTGGTCGTCGCACCGGAGGGCAACGAGGCCCGCTTCTCTGTGCGCGAGCAGCTCGTCAACCTGACGTTGCCCAACGACGCCGTCGGTACTACGACCGCCTTGAGCGGCGCCATCGTCCTTCGGCCAGACGGGCAGATCCTTGCCGACCCGTCGCGCTTTGTCGTCGACCTGACGACTCTGCACACCGACAGCAGCCGCCGGGATGGCTATATCCAGCGCAACACGCTCGAGACCGGGACGTACCCGGAGGCGGTCTTCGTGCCATCCGCCGTCACGGGCCTACCATCGCCTCTCCCCACTTCAGGCGAGGTGGCCTTCCAGTTGACCGGCGACCTGACCGTTCACGGTGTGACCCGCCCAGTCGCCTGGGATGTCGCCGCGCAGATCGACGGCTCGACGCTGACCGGGACGGCGACGACGAGCATCACCTTCACCGATTTCGGCATGACGCTGCCGCGTGTCGGGCCGGTGCTCAGCGTCGAGGACCTGATCGCGCTGCAATACGATTTCGTCCTGACGTTGGAGTGAGATGCCGTGCGGGGGTAATGGATCCATCGCCCCCACACGGCCCTGTCTCGATCGGCCTTCCCTCCGGATCTCGGCCCGCAGCGTTCCGGCGCTCTCACGGACCAGGCCTGTGCTTTCTCTCTGCCCGCTCCTGGGGTAAGCTCCTGCGCGGGCGCAGGGTAGATCGCTTCCCGCGCCGTGGAAAGACCCGGCAGGGAGATCCGCATCATGGTGCGCATCGATCCGAATGGGAACCTCCGCGACCTCCGCCTTGTCCGCCTTGAAAACGAACATCTGCGTGTCGATCTTCTTCCGGAGGTCGGCGCCAAGATCTGGAATCTCGTCCATCGGCCCAGCGACCGCAATCTGCTGTGGCACAACCCCCATCTACCTCCCGCCCGGCAGGCCTTTGGTGCCTCCTTCGATGACAACTGGTCCGGCGGCTGGGACGAGCTACTTCCGAATGACCTGCCGCGCCCAGCGCCGGACGGCGATATGCTGCCGGACCACGGTGAAGTCTGGTCCCAGGAAGCCGAGTGGGAGATCCTGGAGGACCACCCGCAACGCTGCGCCGCGCGCTTCACGACCTACGGCAGGGTCCTCCCTGCCCGATTCGAGAAGGTGCTCTCGCTGCACGAAGACGACCCCTTCCTGCGCATCCACTACACCTACACCAATCTCGCCCGGCACCCCATCGACTTCCTGTGGAACATCCATCCGGCCCTGGCGATCTCCGAACACACGCGCATCGACGTCCTCGCAACTCGTGGCCTCACCGACCCGTGGAGAGAAACGCGCTTCCCCGGGAACGCGGCTTTCACCTGGCCCTATGCCGTTGACCGCGACGGTCGGAAGGTCGACTTGCGCGTCGTCAACCCTCCCGATGCCGGTATCGCAGACATGCACTACCTCACCGACATCCGTGAAGGCTGGTACGCAGCCACCGATCACGCTACCGGCATCGGCTTCGCGCTGGCGTTCCCGCGTTCGGTCTTCCCCCATGTGTGGCTCTTCCGGGCACTCGGGGGCTGGCGCGGGTTGTACACGCTGATCCTGGAAGCCTCGACAGGCTACCCCTACGACCTCGAGGCGGCCAGGCAGCGCGGCACATGCGGCCATCTCGACCCTGGCGCGCAGATCGAGGCGGAGGTCCTGGCCATCGCTTACTCGGGCATCTCGGCCGTCGCCGAAGTCCGGCCTGACGGGGTGGTACTTCCCGGGCGGTAGACTCCGTCCGATGCAACGTGCGCTCGCGTGAGGAAGCCCGCCAGCGACCTCATGAGCAATCGTCCTCGCCGCGCGTCGGTGTGTGAGATGGAATCAGAGCATCACCAAGAGGGGATCAACGTGAGCGAAACGCGATCGATCGAGGCGGCTCCCGCGCCGCGCACGCGGCTCAGCCTGGCGGCTGACCTTCGCCAGCTAGGGCTGCGCGCCGGTGACGCGGTCCTCGTGCATTCCTCGCTCAGCTCCTTGGGCTGGGTGTGCGGCGGGCCGGTCGCCGTCATCCAGGCGCTTCAGGACGTGCTGACGGAGGATGGGACGCTCGTAATGCCAGCGCACTCCGGTGACCTGTCGGACCCCGGCTACTGGGAGCATCCGCCGGTGCCGCAGGACTGGTGGCCCGTCATCCGCGGCAACATGCCGGCCTACGATCCGGCGCGCACGCCGACGCGCGGCATGGGGCGCATCGCCGAACTGTTCCTCACCTGGCCCGGCGTCGCCCGCAGCAACCACCCGGTTGACTCCTTTGCCGCCTGGGGAAAACACGCCCAGGAGATCACCGCCGGACACAGCCTCGAATACAGCCTGGGCGAAGCCTCGCCGCTGCGGCGCGTCTGCGATCTCGACGGGCAGGTACTGCTGCTTGGCGTCGGCTTCGAGAGCAACACCTGCTTTCACCTGGCCGAGATCCGCTCGGGCCGCTATGACTTCATCCTGCAGGGCGCCCCCGTGCTCGAGAACGGCCGCCGGGCGTGGAAGACGTATCGCGACGTCGACTACCAGGTCGACGGCTTCGCCGAGTGCGGGGCGGCGCTCGAGGCGGCCGGCCATGTGCGCCAGGGATCGGTCGGATCGGCGACCCCACGCCTGTTCTCCATCCGGGCCGCCGTCGAGTTCGCCACGCGCTGGTTCACCGACCACCGGCCTCCTCCTGCAGCCTAGCGCTGGATCGGACCCCCGACGCGCAACGCGCCTCCCAATCTGGGAGGCGCGTTGCGTTTGGTGTTCCAACTCGCAGGTGTCAAGGGATCTGGATGTTCGTCACCGCGCCTAGGCCGCCGAGCAGCACCATGATGGTCAGACTGGTCGCGAAGTAGACGGCCAGGCCGAGCACCGCCGTGACCAGCGCCTTGAGCGTATCGAAGCCCATGGTCTCGCGCAGAGCAATGATGCCGGCGACCAGCATCAGAATCCAGGCCGCCAGGCGGAAGAGCCAGCCCACACACGGGATGAAGCCCAAGAGCAGCAGGAAGCGCGGCGCGCCGGCAAAGGCCAGGGCCCGCGTCATGCCGCTCAGCGTCCCTGCGCCCCCCAGCATCCGCCCGACGACATAGGCGACCACGGCCCACAGCAGCCACCCTAGAAGCAGGGTGCTGGCCAACTCCAGGAGGAAGGCCACCAGCGGCCGCCCGCCTCCGATGGCGCTCAGCCCCTGGCCAAGCGCTGCCAGGATGGCAACCAGCACGGCGATGATCACAGCCTCGCCGTTGTACCTGCCGTCCGCGGCCACCTCCTTGAATACGGTGGCATCCAGGCGCATCGCGCGCAGGATCCTGTCGAACATCATCCTCCTCCTTCGATCTGCCCGCCCTTCCCCGCAGGTGTCGCCTCACAGATCGCGGATGAATACCCGATGGTTCTTGTAAGGCACGCCCCCCAGGTTGACCAGGTCGTGCCGCATCTGGACCGCCGTCTCCGCCACCTGGGTCAGGTCGGCGTGGCGGAAGCCCGCCTCGCGCACGGTCTTCTCCATCTCCGAGTACAGGAGCGCGTTGCCGCCGCGGCCCTGGAACTCGGGCAGGATGCCCGCTCCATTGAGCGCCACCCACTTCGTGCGCTTGAACTCGATCAGCAGGTCGACGATCCCGAAGGGCAGCAGCCGGCCTCGGCTGCGTTGGATGGCGGCCGAGACGTCCGGGAAGGCGAACAGGAAGCCGACGACACGGTCGCCGTACGCGATCAGCTTGATCAACTTCGGGTCGGCGACCGTCAGCACGTTGTCGAGGACAAACTGGATCTCTCGATCGCTGAGCGGGTAGTACTCCCAGTTGTTGACGAACGACTGGTTGTACGTCTTGCCGATGCGCGGCGCCCAGGCGCGCAGCTCCTTCTTGGTCTGGAAGCGGACGACGCGCAGCCCGCTGCGCTCGGCCGCCCGTGCGGCGATGCGATGGATGCGCTCGTCCAGCTTGAACTTATCCGGGTCCAGGTAGCACGAGATGAAATCGACCTCTTTCCGGAACCCCAGCGCCTCGGCGAACTGCGGGTAGTAGGGCGGGTTGTAGTTCATCATCGTCATCGCCGGCCGGAACTCGTAGCCTTCGACCAGCATTCCGTACCCATCCAGCGCGCCAAACCCCTTCGGGCCGACGAGCTGCGTCAGCCCACGGGCTCGGGCGCGCTCGGCCACGCGGTCGAACAGGGCGCGTGCCGCGTCCAGATCCTCGATGCACTCAAACAGGTAGAACTGCGCCGTGCGCTTGGCGTGGTAGCGGTTGTAGGGCTTATTCTCCAACAGGCCGATCCGCCCGATGACCTCGCCGTCGCGTACGGCGACGAAGAACTCAGCGTCCGAATGCTCGTAGAACGGGTGCTTCTTCGGGTTGAGCATCGCCGCCGCATCCATGCGGATGGGCGGCACCCACAGCGGATGCCCGCGGTAGAGCCGGAAGGGAAGATCCAGGAACCGGCTCACCTGTCGCTTGTCGTTGAGATCGACTGGCTCGACCTGAATCATGCTCCCCTCCGTCGGCTTGGGAGGATTGTAGCATCAGGGGAATCCGCCTACAATCGAGTCCTCCGCCTGGGTCAACGCGCCATGATCGCAAGCTTCCTGCACTGGGCTATCCGCGGGCTGGTCCATATCCTGGTGCGTGTGCGCACCGAGGGATTCGAGCACCGGCCTGCGCAGGGCCCGTACATCGTGGTTGCCAACCACTTGGCCTTCTGGGACGCCCCGATCCTGTACGCGGTAATCGGCGGGCCGCAGCTGAGCGGCTGGGCGGCCGAGAAGTACCGCTACAACCCGGTGTGGGGCGTCCTTCTGCGCATGGGCAGCGGGATCTTCATCCAGCGCGGTCAGGTCGATCGGGATGCCATCGGCGGGGCGGTCGCCTGGCTGCGGGCGGGCAAGGTGTTCGGCATTGCTCCGGAGGGCACACGCAGCAAGACCGGCGGCCTGGGCCGCGGCAAGAGCGGCGTGGTCTACATCGCCCAGCAGACGGGTGCGCCGATTCTGCCCCTGGCCCACTTCGGCACCGAGAACGTCTCCCGCACCTGGCTGCGCCTGCGCCGGCCGGTAGTCACGGTGCGTATGGCCAGGCCGTTCGTCCTCCCGCCGCTATCGCCCGGCGATCGCTCTGCGGGGTTGCGCCAACAGGCCGATCTGGTCATGTGCCACATTGGCGCACTGCTGCCCCCCGAGTATCGCGGTGTGTACGCCGATCACCCGGAACTGAAACGATTGCTGGCCGAAGCCTCCCCGGCATGACATTGACGGTCGGAAACGCAACGGGAGGGTCATCCTGGCGGATGATCCTCCCGTTTGCGTACCTGCTACAGGATCGCGGAGAGAGAGCTATCCCCGCAGCGACAGGAGCATCCCGACCACATACGGCAGCCAGGCGAGTGCCGCCAGCGCCGGATGCCCCCGCCGGGTGGCGTTCTTGCTGTCCCAACTGAAGAGGTAGACGGACAGGCCGAAAGCCATCGCCCCGCCCGCCGCCAGGATACCGATCGACAGCCAGGGATGCGTGCCGGAGGCCTGCCCCATCGCCAGCCCCCCGAAGGCGTCCATGGCATACGTTGTCGGTAGTATCAACGCTACCTTGGCCAGCGCCGGCGGGAGCAGGCTGAAGGGCAGCATCAGCCCGCCCAGGATCATCGACGGCAGGAACACCAGTTGCGAGAACAGAACCGTCATCCGCGTGCTGCTTGACACGACGCCGATCAGCGCGCCGACCCCGGCGCAGGCAAAAGCCGCCACCAGGAACACCAGGAAGAACCCCGCCCAGTTCACCGGTGCCGCACCGCCGAACAGCGCTGGCGCGGTGAGAGCGATGATCACCGTGACCAGGAGCGCGTGCAGCATGCTGGTCAGCACCGGGATGACCAGGATCGACAAGGCCGGCACGCCGTTGATCTTGTACGAGCGGAAGATGCCGGCCTCGCGGGCGCTCACCAGCGTATCGGGCATCCCCAGCAGCGCCCCGCTCAGCACGGCGAACACCGACATCGCCGGGACGATCGTCTGCAGGAACCCAGGGTTGATCGACCCCATCAACGCCCCAAACATGACGTAACAGCCGAGCGGGAACAGGTAGTTCATCAGCATCAGCGCCTTGTTGCGGATGCCGACGCTGAATTCAAAGGAGAAGTGATTGGCGAAGGCGTTCATCGGGCGGCACCTTTCGTCGTGATCTCGAGGAACCGGTCTTCCAGCGTCGGGCGCTCGACTCGCAGATCCACCAGCGGATCGGCCTGGGCGTTGATGTAGGCAATCAGCGCCGAGACCGTCGCACCGACGTCGGTGCTGAAGTAGATGAAGTACTCTTCCTGCCGCTGCGTCTGCCGGACGGCCGGGAAGGTGGCGCCTGGTCTGGCCAGGCACTCCCCCTCGGTGTGCACCGAGATCTTGGTCAGGCCGGCGCCGGTGGCGGTCAGCTCCATCGGCGTGCCGATGGCGGCGATCTTGCCGCGCAACAGGATGGCGACGCGCGTCGCCATCTCCGATGCCTCGGCCATGTCGTGCGTCGCCAGGAGGATGGTCGTGCCGCCCGCCTGCAGCTCGCGCATCAGATCGTGCAGCATCGCCCGCGAGGCTACGTCTAGTCCCGCCGTGGGCTCGTCCAGGAAGACGACCGGCGGCTTGTGCGCCACGGCCAGCGCCAGCGCCAGCCGGCGCTGCTGGCCGCCCGAGAGCTCGTGGTACTGGGCGCGGCGCTTGTCGCTCAGGCCGACACGCTCGATCAGGTCGTCGCGCGGCGCTACGCCGTGGTAGGCGCAGAAGAAGCGCATCGCCTCATCCACCCGGAAGCTGTCCGGCAGACCCGATGTCTGCAGTTGGACGCCGATCAGGGCGCGCAGCTGGCGCGTCTGCCGGCTTGGGTCGATGCCAGCGATGCGCAGCGTCCCGCCGTCCGGCCGCCGCAGCCCTTCGAGGCTCTCGAGCGTGCTGGTCTTTCCGGCCCCGTTGGGGCCCAGCAGTCCGAAGATATCGCCGCGTTGGACCTCGAAGCTGATCCCGTCGACGGCCACGAACGTGCCGTACGTTTTGCGGAAGTCCTTGACCTGGATGATGGTTTCGTTCATCGGCTTGACCTCAAGTCGCGTGATGGGATTCTGGATGCCAGTCGGCGCGTTTGTGCCCACCGGCGCGCGTCGACGGTGCGCTTGTCCGGATCAACGGGATAGCTGTAGCCTGATTCGTTCGAACTCAACCTGTTTTCCCTCCGCTTCGGACCATCGTCGTATCTCCCGAAGGTCAGTCTTGTTGTCCCTGGAGACGAGGACCGCCTGGGCCAGGCATTGTCGGTCCCCGAAATGGTAGTACCAGGCTAGTCGGTCCTTGACGCAATCCGTGGGCGTGATCACCCGGAGGACTCCGGTATCGTAGCTCAACTCGTTGACTTCGGTCACAGGCTCGTCGCCAAACGCCAGTGGCCCCGGAGGGAACTCGACGAAGAACTCCGAATCGGGATGCATGAAGTGCCGATCCGTCTCCTGGAACCCGAGCTCTTCCATGGCCTCCCTGATCGTTGCCCGCTTGGCGAAGGACTGGTTGACGAGATCAAGGTCCCGCGAAACATACTTGCCGGATGTATAGATGGCAACGGCCGCCCCTCCGGAGAGGATCGCGTCGATACCCTTGTCTCGAAGGTGGGACTGAACGTGGGCGCCGAGTTCCGCCTGGGACATGTTGCGGATCGACTTCACGCTGGCTTGCCGCGGCTTCTTGGCCGCCGTCGGTTCATGATCAGCAGCTCACGCTGTGATACGGGGTAGAAGGACAGAGCCTTGCTCAGCAGGGCTTCCAGCTCGGGTCGGAAGGGATAGCGCGGATTGAACTCGTAGAGCACCGTCCGACCGACCTGTTTCGAGATCAACGGACCACCAGCTTCGAACTTGGCCAACTGCTTCTGGATCGAGTCGGGATCGACGTTGAAGAACCTGGCGATCTCGCGCGCGTAGCCTTGACCCCGGGCGAGCAGGTAGACCAGAACCCTTTCTGAGTTGGCGGAGCCCAGGATTGGCTGCAGCACGACTGTGCCCCCGGCACGCCCGTGTCGAATGGGCGTGCTAGTCTGTCAGATTTTCTCTGACATATACCTGTTTATATCTGACATGATAGCACGGTTTCGTGTAATTGCAGCGTCACTTGCGGATGCCTGGCCGCGGATCCGGTCACATTCCCCGCGCGGGGGATATGTTTTCCCTCCAGGCATCTCAACCTCTGGCGGGATGGACTTCTGTCCGCATTGGGGTAGAAATAGAACAAATGTTCTGGCTACAGAACACATCGCCGCATCCCATTCGACCGAGGGCCGCCGTGACGAATCAACTGCTCGCCTATGCCCCCTCCGATCTGCCGATCCCAGCCGCCGATCCGGCGCTGGTCGAGGCACTGGTTCAGCCGCGCCTGTCGCTGTTCTGGGGTGCGGAGACCACCGCCCGCACGCTGCTGGCCGTCGCCACGGCGCTGGCCGGCCGCGGCCAGCCGGTGCGCATCTTCGACGGCGGTAACCGCTTCGACGGCTACTTCGTCGCCCGGCTGGCGCGGCAGCTCGCCGGCAGCCTGCCCCCCCGCCGGCCCGCCGACCCCCACGAACTGCTCGGGCGCATCCGCCTGTCGCGCGCCTTCACCTGCTTCCAACTCGCCGAACTGATCGAGACCGCACCGGCCGGCCCCGAGCCGTTGTTTGTCCTCGAACTGCTGGCCACCTTCTACGACGAGAGCGTCCCGCTGTCCGACTCCGAGCGCCTGCTGACTAATACCATCGCCCACCTCAAGCGCCTGGCCGCCGTGGGTCCGGTGATCGTCGGCGCCCGTGAACCGCAGTCGTTGGTCAAGGATCGCTGGGCGCTGCTCGACCGCCTGCAAGCCGCCGCCGATGCTGCCTGGCTGCTCCGTCCACCCCCGCCACCGGCCGCGTTGCAGCCCGGCCTGCCCTGGGCTTGACCGTCATGGGACGCACCCTTCCTTCCATTACCCAGTCCTTCCTCGCCGAGCAGGAATCGCTCAGCCGCTTCCGCCGCGCCCTGCGCCGCGAGGATCAGCTCGCCCTGGACGACCTGCTCGCCGCCGCGCGCCATCACCTGGCCGCCGCCGCCTACGCCTCACACCTGCTGCCCTTCGAGACGCTGCTGCTGGCCATGCTGGTCGAGGAGCACAAGCGCGTCCTCGACCTGCAGCAACAGCTGGAGGCCTGGATCGCCGCCGCGCAGGAACGTGACTCGGCGGAATCCTCGTAGGGGCGAAGCATGCATGGCATGCTTCGCCCCTACACGTGTCCCGCCGAGCTTCGCGGCACGAACGGTGCGTCGCCCCTACCACACATCTGCCACGGCTTGCCGCGCGGGTGACGCGTGACTACGTTGTACGCCTGGCTGTTTGACGCCTATCCGACCGAGGCCGGCATGACCACCTGGTGGATCGACGCCGATGGCCGGTCCCACGCGCTGCACGATAGTCTCACCCCCGCTTTCTACGTCCAGGGGCCGCGCGCCGATCTGCACGACCTGTGCCTGTGGCTGCGCACCCAGGCGGGGGCGAAGCATGCTTCGCCCCTACAGTTGCGCCGCACCGAACGTACCGACCTGTTCCTCGATCGCGCCGTTGAGGTGCTGGAGGTCGGCGTGTGCCAGCCAGCCGCCTTCCCGCGCCTCTTCCGCCAGACGGCGGATGCCTTTCCCCACCTGACCTACTACGACGCCGACATCCCGCTGCCACAGCGCTACGTCCTCAGCCGCGGCATTTTCCCCCTGGCCTACTGCGCCGTCGAACACCAGGCCGGGCAAATCCTCAACCTGCAGCCGCTCGATACCCCCTGGGAGCCCGAATACCGGCTGCCGCCGCTCAGGGTCATGGCGCTGCGCCTGGCCGGCGAATTGCGCGATCCGTCGCGCGGGCACCGCGGCGACCTGCTGGTCGAAATCGACGGCCGCCAGCATGCCTTCCCCCGCCGCCACAGCCGCCAACTCGTCCTCGGCGTACAGCACCTGCTCGAGCAGCATGATCCCGATCTGCTCGTCACCGCCTACGGCGATTCGTATCTGCTGCCGCGCCTGCTCGATCTGTCCCGGCACTACGGCATTCCCCTGCCGCTCAACCGTGATCCGCAGCAGGCCGTCGCCCACAAGGCGGCGCACTCGTACTTCTCCTACGGCCGCGTCGTCTTCCGCGACGAGCAGCATTTGCTCTTCGGCCGCTGGCACATCGACCGCCAGAACGCCTTCCTGGCCGACGACTACGGCCTGGAGGGCTCGCTCGAGATCGCCCGCCTCACCGGCCTGCCGGTGCAGACCGTGGCGCGCGTCTCCACCGGCACGGGCATCAGCGCCATGCAGGTCGCCACCGCCTGGCGCCGCGGCGTGCTCGTCCCGTGGCAGAAGCGCCACCCCGAATCGCTCAAGACCGTCGGCGACCTTCTGGTGGCCGACAAGGGCGGGCTGGTCTACACGCCCATCGTCGGCCTGCACGAGCACGTCGCCGAGCTGGACTTCTCGGCCATGTACCCGAGCATCATGGTGCGCTTCAACCTCTCGCCCGAGACCGTTGGCACCTCGTGCTGCGACGGCACGCCGGTGCCCGAGATCGGCACGCCGGTCTGCACCCACCGCCAGGGCCTGGTGCCGGAGACGCTGGCTCCGTTGCTGGAGAAGCGCTTCCGCTACAAGGCGCTGATCCGCGAGCTTCCCGAGGACGACCCACGCAAGGAGATCTACCGCCGGCGCTACTCGGCCCACAAATGGCTGCTGGTCACCTGCTTCGGCTACCTGGGCTACAAGAACGCCCGCTTCGGCCGGATCGAGGCGCACGAAGCGGTGACGGCCTACGGGCGCGAGGTGCTACTACGCGCCAAGGAACTTGTGGAGGAGCGCGGCTTCCGCGTCCTGCACCTGTACGTCGACGGGCTGTGGATCGAGAAACCCGGGGCGCATTTGCAGCCGGATTACGACGCACTGCTGGAGGACATCCACCAGAGCACTGGGCTGCACATCGGCCTGGAGGGCGTCTACCGCTGGGTGGCCTTTCTGCCGTCGCGGGTCGAGCCGCGCATCTCGGTCGCCAACCGCTACTTCGGCGCCTTCGACGACGGGTCGGTGAAGGTGCGCGGCATCGAGGCCCGCCGCCACGACACGCCGCGCTTCATCCGCGAGACGCAGCTGGGTATGCTCGACATCCTGGCCGAGGGCCGCGACGTCGCCGGGTTCCGCGAGACGGTGCCCGAGGCAATCCGCTACGTGCGCCGCCGCCTGCACTCCCTGCGTACCGGTCAGGTGGCGTTGCAGGATCTGGTCGTCACCCATCGGCTGGCCCGCGAGCCGTCCGAGTTCGTCGTGCGCACCGCCGCCGCCCGCGTCGCCCAACAGCTCACCCAGGCCGGCGTCAGGCTCAGCCCCGGTGAGAGCCTGCGCTTCGTGTACGTCCCCGGGCCGGAGAAGGCGCGCGCCTGGGAGCTGGTCGAGGGTAGCCCGCCCTACGACCCGCAGGCTTACACCGAGCTGCTGCTGCGCGCCGTCGAAAGCCTGCTGCTGCCGGTGGGCGTCGACCGGCGCATGCTCGACACCTGGGTGTTGGGCAATGCCGGCTACTGGGGTCCGCCCGGGACGCTGCCCCCGGGTGGCGTCGACGGTCACGCACCGCTGCTGGCACGCCTTTCACCGTCCGCCGTCGCCACACTGCTGCGTCCTGCCCTGCGCGCGGTCGTGGGTTCCAGCGAGCGGCAGCCCGCCGGCGTCCCGTCGCCCGTGCCCTCCCGGGCCATCGCCGCCTGATCCGCGCAATGACCCTCAACGCACACCATCGCACGCGCGTCACACAGGACAGGTCGTCGCGACGGCAGGAAAGGATAAATGCCCCCAAGGCACCGCTCGTCAGGTCACATTTAGGAGCCCCAGGCAGAGAAGTTGACAAACCGCCAGGGGATGCTAGAATCCATGCATCCCGCTTGTCCCTTCGGGGGCAAGCCGCGAGACCGTACTCGCAAGAGTACGGTCTCTGCTTGCTGGGAGGGTGCCATGCCGCCCAGAACTCACGTCTACATTGACGGCTTCAACCTCTACTACGGGGCTGTCAAGGGCACCACGTTGAGATGGCTGGACGTCCGACGGCTGTGCGAACTACTCCTCCCGGGCCACCGGATCGACAAAGTCAAGTACTTCACCGCCAGGGTCAGCGCTCGTGAAGACGACCCCGACAAGCCAACCCGGCAACAGATGTACCTGAGAGCGCTTCGCACACTCCCAGACCTGGAGATCATCTACGGCAGTTTCCTGTCTCACGATGTGCCCATGCCGTTGGCCGAGCCGGTTCCCACAGGGCCACGGTTCGCCAGGGTGACCAAGACCGAAGAGAAGGGCTCCGATGTGAATATCGCCGCCCATCTCATCCATGACGCGCACAAGGGGTTGTTCGACGTAGCGGTGTTGATTACGAACGACTCAGATCTGACGGAGCCGATCAAGATCGTGCGCCGCGAGCTTGGCCTCCAGGTTGGGATCCTGAATCCTCATGAGCAGACCCCGAGCCAGATGCTGCTCAAACATGCTTCCTTCGTCAAGCAGATCAGGCACGGCGTCCTCGCCGCCAGTCAGTTCCCCGATGTCCTCAAGGACAGGCAGGGCACATTCCATAAGCCCAAGGCATGGAGCTAGAGGCGACCAACGGGGTAGGGTCATGAAGGCGATCGCAAGCTGAAGCCTGCGGTCTGCCCTGGAGCCGATCCAGCCGCTTGCTCAAGCCCGTATCCAGAACTGGCCGCGCCAACACAGCGGCGGGCAGGGTTACCTGCCCGCCGCTGGTTATGTTCTGGATCCGCCTCAGCGCCGCGAAGCGACAACGGGCGCTGCGGCCATCTCGGGGTTCGATGCCCCCGACATCGGTTGCGGCTTCCAATCCTTCAGCCCCAGTTGGCGCAGCGCGACGTTGGCGATCCACTTCCAGTGCACCAGCAAGTGGATCCCCACTCCGGCGATCATCGCCAGGCCAAACCAGTCGTGCAGCGACCGCCAGGCATCCCGGCTCAGCAGCCACGCCTCGCTGGCCTTGCCGTGTCCCGCCAAGTCGAAGAAGAAGACCAACCCGCTGACGGCTACCACCAGGAAGGCGGTGGCGATCAGCGCGTCCAGTGCCAGGTTCCATTTCGGTTTGATGGACATCGTTCCCTCTCCTAAAGCGCGGGCGCCGTGCCGGCATACCCGCCCCGTCTGCCGCCTGCCCACATCGGCCGCCCGTTCTCGTCGCGCAACACGACCGTCTGACCGGTGGACACCAACGTGACCGTCTGAGCCTCCAGCGACAACTCATCCTCATAGAAGCCCTCGACCACAACAGCATCCCCCGGCTTCAGGGGGACGCCCTGGGCCTCCCAGTAGCCAGTCTGGCCCAGAGCTACCTCGACCGGTTCGCCCGCCTCGGTCTTCAGGATCAGCAGGGTCCCATCCAGGCTCTGGACCACGCCGGTCACCGACTGCCATTCCTCCGCCAGGGCCTGCGGCTCGTTGGCCCCGTACCCCTCCGCAGACCAGCGGCCGCCGGCGTCTCCGCCCGCGACAGATTGCCAGCTCCTGCCCGACCCTTCGACGGCCCTTCCTTCGTTGCTCGTCCCCGCCACGGCGTAGGCGACGCCCGCCACCATCAAGCCAAGGACAGCCACCATACCCACACCCACCAGGATCTTTTTCACCACAGTACCCTCCATGAGCGCCCAAGGGGTTGCGGCGCGTTGTGGGTACAGCCTAGCCGGCACCCGTGAATCCGGAGTGAACCTGGAGCGAAGATGCTGTCCATCATCCGCCGCTCATCCCGGTGAGAGGCGACGCCATCCACCCTTCGACCCCCCGGCATGCGCTCCCGCCACCCATGGCGCCCTTCCGGAGGAAGATGCCGGCCAGCCGCCAGCAGCGGGGGAGGTTGGTTTGACGCCTGCCGCTCATCCGTGGTATCATCCGCCCACGTGCTGACCCGGGCCCCGCCACGCGGCCTGTCAGCCGCCGGACAGGAGGAGCGGAACATCAGCGCTTCAGACCTACGCGTCAACGAAGACATTCGGGTCCGTGAAGTGCGCCTCATCGGGCCCGATGGCCAGAACCTAGGTGTGGTTGCGACCCGCGAAGCGCTGCAGATCGCGCAGCAGGCGGGGCTCGACCTCGTAGAAGTCGCCCCGAACGTCGAACCTCCCGTGTGCCGGGTCCTCGATTACGGGAAGTTCCTCTACGAGAAGGCCAAGAAGGAACGCGAGGCGCGCAAGGCCCAGACGAAGATCGAGATCAAGGAGATCCGTCTGCGCCCCAAGACCTCCGACCATCACCGCTCGTTCAAGATCCGCGACGCGCGCCGATGGCTGACGGAGGGCAAGAAGGTCCGAGTGCGTATCCGCTTCCGCGGCCGCGAGATCACCTATCCGGAGATCGCCCTGGAGGACCTGCGCGCCGTGGCCTCCGATCTGGCGGACGTGGCGAGCATCGAACAGCCGCCCATGATGGAAGGGCGCACGATGCTGATGACGCTGGCACCGGGGAAGCCGGCCAAGGCAGCTTCCTGAGCCGGACGAAGGTCAACGTACCAGACCGTCCGCGGACGCACCTCGGTCCGCGGGTTTGTCTGCCGCTGGGAGGCGGCGAACCAAGGGAAGGAGAAGGACTGTGCCTCGTAAGTCAACCAAGACGGGTAAGTACAAGCTCAAGACGCACAAGGCGACGGCCAAGCGCTTCAAGGTGACTGGTTCCGGCAAGCTGGTCCGCACCAAGGGCGGCAAGAGCCATCTGCGCCGCCGCCGCTCGGATCGGTCCAAGCGTCTGTTCAGCGAGATGGTCGAGGTCAAGGGCCCTGGCACGAAGAAACGCGTGCGCCGCCTGGCCCCGTACCTCCACCTGTACAAGGCGAATCCGAGCGCCGATAAGGGCGGCAAGTCGAAGTAATCCGTTCTGGGCTGGCGGCCGTTGGGTGCACGCAACAGGCGTCCTGAGCGACGCCGGCGCCCAGGGGACCGCAGGAGAGTGAACCATGGCACGTGTGAAAGCCGCGATGGTCAGCCGCCATCGGCACAAGAAGGTCCTACGCCAGACGAGCGGCATGTACGGCTCGCGGCATTTGCTCTTCCGCCGCGCCAACGAGGCGCTGATGAAGAGCCTGTGGTACGCCTACCGCGACCGCCGCACGCGCAAGCGCGACCTGCGCCGGTTGTGGATTGCCCGCATCAACGCCGGCGCCCGCCTGCACGGCACGTCCTACAGCCGGCTCATGCACGACCTCAAGGCGGCCAACATCAATCTCAACCGTAAGATGCTGTCCGACCTGGCCGTGCGCGATCCCGGCGCCTTCGCCGCCATTGTCGCTGCCTCCCGCAGCTAGCACCTACAACCCGCCTCCAGCACAGCGGGCTCCCCAATGGGAGCCCGCTCTCTTTCCTTCTAGCCTGGCCCGGCGACTTCAGCCCGAGGCCGGCGTTAACCCGCGCCAGTCGCCCCAGACCAGGCAGTCGAAGAACACCGCTCGGTCCTCCGGATCCTGGATGCTGCGGCCCGCTTCCTCCGCACGCCGCAGGTGCGGACCGGCCGAGTCCATGTCACCCACCAGCGCCAGCACCCGCGCTATGCCCTCGTGGGCGAACGCCAGGTCGAAGTCCTCCATGGCCTCTGGGTGCGTCTCCGTCTTGTCCAGGCAGGCGCGCGCATGCCGCATCGCCTCGGCAGGACGGCCGAGCGCGGCCTGTACCCTGGCGACCAGCCACTCTCCCCGCTGCCAGTTGACCATCGTGCCGACCTGCCGCCAATGGAACAGCGACGCATACGCCGCTGAGATCATCCTCTCATCCTCGTCCCGGGTTCGGGTCGGCAGCTCCAGCAGCTCCCAGGCCAGCCCGTTGGCCGTTCGGGCGAAGAAACGGTGTGCATCTTCCTGGTTGGGGTTCTCTGGCCACTCCATGGCCGCTCCTCCTTGGGTCACAAGTTACGTGGCGCCCACAGCCCACAGCGGCTTCCCGCGCGTTGCCCGGGCATTGTACCCGGGCCGGCGCAGACGGCGGTGATAGAATCGCGCGCATCCGTCTGCGCACGCGGGCCATGTCCCACCTGGTTGCCGAGACGACCCTCCCCAGCGGACAGACGCTGCGCTTGATCCACGGCGACCTGACCGAGGAGAGCGTGGACGTCATTGTCAATGCCGCCAATGCGCGGCTTCAGCACGGCGGCGGCGTGGCCGAGGCGATAACCCGTCGCGGCGGCGTTGTCATCCAGGAAGAGAGTGACGCCTGGGTGCGAGGCCACGGCCCAGTGGCCCACGATCGCCCGGCGTTGACGAGCGCCGGCGCCCTACCCTGCCGTCATGTCATCCACGCCGTCGGACCGGTGTGGGGTGAAGGCCAGGAGGACGCCAAGCTGAACGCGGCGGTTTCCGCTGCACTGCAATTGGCGGAGGAGCACAGGTTCGCCAGCCTGGCGCTGCCCGCCATTTCCACGGGCGTGTTCGGCTTTCCCAAGGACCGCGGAGCGCGCGTTCTGCTGCAGGCCATCCTCGACCACTTTCGGTCAAGCCCAGCCGGTTCCCTCCAAGAGGTTCACATCACCTTGATCGACGAACCCAGCGTCCGGGTCTTCGCCTCCGAGTTCCAGGCCCGCTGGCCAGAGAGCGTACTCGCCATATGATCACCTCCGTACAGAACCCGCGGGTCAAGTCCGTGCGTGTCCTTCTGGCCAAGCGCCGAGCCCGCGATCAGGAAGGCCTGTTTGTCATCGAGGGCCTGCACCTGGCACGCGAGGCGGTTGCCGCCGGCGTCGCCGCCCAGCTGGTCCTGTATACCGAGGACCTTGACGCGCGCGGCCGCGGCCTGGTGAACAGCCTGGCGAAACTTGGCGCCGAGACCGAAACGGTGTCACCCGCCGTGATGGCGGCGTGCTCTGGCACCGAGACACCACCGGGGCTGGTGGCCGTCATGCGGGTGCCCGAGATTCACCCGCCTTCGCCTCTCGATCTGGCGCTGGTCCTGGATGGCGTGTCCGACCCAGGCAACCTGGGGACCATGCTCCGCACTGCGATGGCCGCCGGCGTGCAGTTGATCGTGCTCACCGGCACATCGGTCGACCCTTTCAATCCCAAGGTGGTTCGCGCCGCGGCCGGAGCGCATTTCCACCTTCCGATCCAGGCCGTCTCGGCCTCAGACTTGCCAGCCGTGCTCGAGGGCCTGGACCTGTGGCTGGCTGAGGCGCGCTCCGGTCAAGCCTTCACGACTGTCGACTGGCGCCCTGCGTGCGCACTGATCATCGGCAGCGAGGCCCGCGGGCCGAGCGACGCGGTCCGGGCGTTGCCGGCACACGGGGTGCACATCCCCACTGTTCGTCAGAGCGAATCGCTCAACACCGCCGTCGCGGCCGCCGTCCTGTTGTTCGAGATCCTCCGGCAGCGAGGTTTATCATGAACGTCCGCGCCCTGACGGGCTTCCTGGACCCCGGATGGCCGATCGACCCGCGCCGGGTGGCGTCGCTGGCCGAGGCCCTCCAGGCGGCACGCAAGGTGCTGCAGGATTCCGACTATGTGGTCCAGACCCTCCGCCTCGCAACCCCGCCGCCATCCGAGATGGAACGACCTGTTCCGGCCACCGACCGCCCAGAACTGGCGCGGCAACTGGAAGCTCAGTGCTTTATCAACGGGTTGGACTACGCCGCCATCGGCCCTGCCATCCCGGACGAGCTGCCGGCCTACGCTGTCATCCCCGACATGCTCGCCGCCACCGAGAACGTCTTCGCCTCGGCGATCATCGCCAGCCCGGACGCCGGGCTGTCACTGCCGGCAGCACAGGCATGCGCCGACGTCATCCAGCGCGCCTCCACTCTCACGCCGGACGGTTTCGCCAACCTACGCTTCGCCGCGCTGGCCTCCGTCCCGCCCGGCACACCCTTCTTTCCTGCCGCCTACTCCGATGGCGGCGCGCCAGCCATCGCCGTGGCCACCGAGGCGGCCGAATTGGCTGTCGACGCGTTGCGTGAGGTGACCTCGCCGGCCAAGGCACGCCGGCGCCTGGTCAGCATGATCGAAGCCCACGGCGCCGCCTTCGAACGCCTGCTGCAGCCGGCGCTTGCCCAGGCCGACGTTCGCTTCCTGGGCATCGACTTCTCCCTGGCCCCATACCCCGAGCCTCTGCGCTCCATCGGTACTGCCATTGAGGCCTTCGGCGCGCCGGCTGTCGGCGCGTTCGGATCAGCGGCGGCGGCCGCCTTCCTGGCCGACTGTCTCGACCGGGCGGAGTTTCGCCGCACAGGCTTCTGCGGCCTGTTCCTGCCCGTGCTGGAGGATTCCATCCTGGCCGCCCGCGCTGCAAGCGGGGACCTCACCGTCACCGATCTGCTTCTGTACTCGACGCTGTGTGGCACCGGCCTGGATGTCCTTCCGCTTCCTGGCAACACGTCGACCGCCTCGTTGGCGGCGGTGCTGATCGACCTGGGCGCCGTCAGCCTGCGCCATGCCAAGCCATTGACGGCCCGCCTGATGCCGCTCCCCGGCAAGTCCGCCGGCGACGAGGTCCATTTCGACTTCGCCTACTTCGCCGCCAGCCGCGTCCTGGCCCTTCCGGATCAGCCCCTGGGCGGGCTTCTGGCCGGCACCGGTACGCTGGATATCGGCCCCCGGAGTTAGGCAGGCCTGGGGCGGTCAGCTTTCAGCCTCGAGCCGCTGGCCTCCAGCTCCCTGCGCCCGGCAGTCAGCCCTCAACGTTCCACCCTGGCACGGACTCTCTGGGCCAGCACTCCCGATTCAATCTCCGCACACGACTACCCCGCCTCCGGACGCCTGGATTTCGCTAACCCTTGGTGCTGGATCCTTGTGCGAGTCCGGCCCTCCCTTGTTTGCCGACTGCCAGTAGCTGACCGCTCACAGCGAACCGTTGATGGCCGATCGCGGATCGCTACTTGCTGACGGCTGATCGCTGTTCGCTGACCGCTGACCGCTGATGGCTTCCGATGTTAGAATGCCCTCGCCCATGGATCTCCTCGACGGCCTGAATCCCCAGCAGCGCCAGGCGGTTACCGCGCCGCTGGGTCCGATTCTTGTGCTCGCCGGTCCAGGCTCCGGCAAGACGCGCGTACTCACCCACCGCATTGCCTACCTGATCCGCGAGCTCGCCGTCCCCGCGTCCCACATCATGGCCGTCACGTTCACCAACAAGGCCGCCCGCGCCATGCGCACCCGCCTCGAGGCTCTGGTCGGGTCATCGTCCGGCCGGGACTCCGTCAGCCTGGGCACTTTTCACGCCTTGTGCGCGCGCATGCTGCGCCGCGAAGCCGAGCATCTTCCTTTCCGGCGCGATTTCGTGATCTTCGACGACGCCGACCAGCTCTCCCTGCTGCGCCAGACCATCAAGGAGATGAACCTCGATCCGAAGCAGATCACGCCGGGCCAGGTGTCGGCGCTGATCTCGCGAGCCAAGAACGAGATGATCGAACCGGAGGATTTCGCCGCCAGCAGCTACATCGGCGAGGTCGCCAAACGCGCCTACCAGCGCTACCAGCAGCTCTTGCTGCAGAACAATGCCCTCGACTTCGACGACCTGCTGCTGTTCGCCGTTCGCCTGCTGCGTGATCACGACGACCTGCGCCTCGCCTACCGGCGCCGGTTCCCGCACCTGCTGGTCGACGAGTTCCAGGACACCAATACCGTCCAGTACCAGTGGCTGCGGCTCCTGGCCAGCGATCCGCCGGACCTGTACGCCGTCGGCGATGCCGATCAGTCGATCTATCGCTGGCGCGGCGCCGACGTCCGCAACGTGCGCCGCTTCCAGGAGGACTACCCCCACGCGCAGGTCTTCCTGCTGGAGCAGAACTACCGCTCGACCCAGACGATCCTGGATACCGCCATGGGGGTGATCGACCGGGCGGCGGGTCGCCAGCGCAAGCGGCTGTTCACCGATCGCGGCCACGGCGAACTCGTCTCCGTCCACGAGGCCTACGATGAGGCCGATGAAGCCCAGTACGTCGTCGAGACCCTCGTCGAGGGCGCACACGCCGGAGCCTGGGACCCTGCCGACGTGGCCATCATGTACCGCACCAATGCCCAGTCGCGCGTGCTTGAGGAGGCCTTTCTTCGGCACAACCTACCCTACCGCCTCGTCGGCGCACAGCGCTTCTACGGCCGCCGCGAGGTCAAGGATCTGCTCGCCTACCTCCGCCTGGCCCTCAACCCGTCCGACCAGGTGAGTCTCCTGCGCGTGCTCAATACCCCGCCGCGAGGTTTGGGCGCCAAAACGATCGACACGCTCCTCGCCCTGGCTGATCAGAAACGGATCCGCGCGGCAGACATCCTGCAGGATCTCTCCGGGCGCGACTCGACCTTCCGCGCGGCGTTCGGCTCGCGTCCCGCCTCGGCCTTGGCGGATTTCGGCCAGCGTCTGTCCGCCTGGCGCGCCTTGGCAGCGTCTGCCCCGGTCGGTACACTCCTGGAGACCATCCTGCGTGACGTGCGCTATCGCGAGTTCATCGACGACGGCACCGAGGAGGGCGAGGACCGATGGGCCAATGTCGAGGAGCTCCTCAACCTGGCCCAGGAGGATCCCGATCTCGGCCTGGAGGTCTTCCTCGAGAATGTTGCGCTGGTGTCCGATCAGGACACCCTGACCGAGAACCAGAATGCCACGACGCTGCTGACGCTGCACGCCGCCAAGGGGCTCGAGTTCCCGGTCGTATTCATTCTCGGCCTCGACGAAGGCCTGCTGCCTCACCAGCGATCGTATGACGATCCCGAGGCGATGGCCGAGGAACGCCGTCTGTTCTACGTCGGGCTGACCCGGGCCATGGATCGCCTATACCTGGTGCGCGCTTTCCGCCGGCATGCCGGCGGGAGTTCGTCCCTCACCGAGCCGTCCCGCTTCTTGAGCGACCTGCCGGCCGACCGCATCCAGGGCGATGCGCCCACGCGGCTGACCCGCGCCCAGGCCGTTTACGAACGTCAGACCCGCTGGGAAGGTACCGCACCGACACCGCTGGAGGCGCGCTATCGCGCCGGCATGCGCGTTCGCCACCATTCGTTTGGTGAGGGCATGGTGCTCGAATCGCGGCTTTCGGACGGTGAGGAGGAACTGACCGTCCAGTTCGAGATCGGTGGCTTGAAGTGGTTGGCGGCCTCGATGGCCAACCTGGAAATCCTCGAAGGGTAGCCGCACCCGCACGCAAGGCGGAGTGGTGGCTCATCCCCGCAGGCACGCCGGGCCGTGGCTCCCGGCACGGGAGTGGAGATGCACATCTTGGTCACCGGCGGAGCCGGCTACATCGGGTCAGCCGCGGCACAGCGCCTGCTCGACGACGGGCATGACGTCACCGTCTACGACTCGCTGGTCACGGGTCATCGCGCTGCCATCCCGGGCAAGGCACGTTTCATCCAGGCCGATCTGGCGGACGGCGACTCCCTCCGCCAGGCACTCCAAGAACGACCGGTGGACGCCATCCTGCACTTCGCCGCCTTCATCGAAGCCGGCGAGAGCATGCTCGATCCCGGGAAGTACTTCCGCAATAACCTGACCCTCACGCTCGCCTTGCTGGACGCCGCCCAGCAGGCGGGCGTTCGCCGCTTCGTGCTGTCGTCCACGGCCGCCGTGTATGCATCCAGTGATGCGCCGCTCTCAGAGGACTCGCCGCTGGGGCCGGTCAATGTCTACGGTCATTCCAAGCTGATGGTCGAGCAGGCGCTGGATTGGTACCGGCAGATCCACGGCATGCGCTACGCCGCCCTGCGCTACTTCAATGCTGCCGGCGCCCTCCCAGGCCGGGGCGAGGACCACCGGCCGGAGAGCCACCTGATTCCCCTTGTCCTGCAGGCCGCTCTCGGCAACCGACCGGAGGTGCGCATCTTCGGAACCGACTACGACACACCGGATGGCACCTGCATCCGGGATTACATCCATATCGCCGATCTGATCGACGCCCACCTGCTGGCCCTGACCGCACTGGAGACTCACGACCGGCTGGTCTACAACCTGGGCAACGGAGAGGGCTACTCGGTCCGTCAGGTGATCGAGACGGCCCGCCGCGTCACCGGTCATCCAATCCCCGCCGTGGAGGTTCCCCGCCGATCGGGCGATGCGCCGCGCCTGGTGGCCTCGGCCGAGCGCATCCGCGGTGAGCTGGGCTGGAAGCCGCGCTTCCCGGAGCTGGAGACGATCGTCGTCAGTGCCTGGCAGTGGCATCGGGCGCGGCCGGACGGCTACGCCCGGTACCTCTAACACACGAAGGAGCGGAATCCGCAGGCGCCGACGCGCTGCCTGTTGTCGACATCGACGCGTCCGGGGCGTCCGGGCAGGGATGCTATAATCCCCCTCGCGGACCTTCTTCCTCCAACCTTCCTCACCTGGCAAGCGGAGTCGTTTTATGCCCTACACGTACGCACGCGTGCCATCTGCCGGGCAGCGCATCACGCTTCACGACGGCCGGCTGGGTGTCCCAGACGTTCCTATCATTCCCTTCATCGAAGGCGATGGGACCGGCCGAGACATCTGGCGTGCCTCGGTCCGGGTCTTCGATGCTGCGGTCCGCAAAGCCTACGGCGATCGGCGGCGTGTGGCCTGGATGGAGGTCTTCGCCGGCGAGAAATCGTTCACCCAGTTCAACTCCTGGCTGCCGGATGAGACCGTCGATGCCTTCCGCGAGTTCCTGGTCGGAATCAAAGGACCCCTGACCACGCCGGTAGGCGGCGGTATCCGCTCCCTGAACGTCGCCTTGCGCATTGCGCTGGATCTGTATGTGTGCCTGCGGCCGGTGCGGCACTTCGAGGGCGTTCCTTCTCCGGTGCGCCGCCCGCAGTATGTCGACATGGTCATCTTCCGCGAGAACACAGAGGATCTGTACACCGGAATCGAGTTCGAAGCCTACTCCGAAGCGAATGCGCAGTTCCGGGCGCTTCTCAAGCAGCACTTCGCCAAGGAATTCACCAAGGTTCGCTTCCCGGACAGCTCAAGCTTCGGGCTCAAGCCGATCTCCCGCGAAGGCACGGACCGCCTGGTCCGAGCCGCCATTCAGTGGGCTCTCGAAAACCGGCGCCGCTCGGTCACGCTGGTGCACAAGGGCAACATCATGAAGTTCACGGAGGGCGCCTTCCGCAACTGGGGCTACGAGCTTGCCGAGCGCGAGTTCGGCGAGCGTGTCTACACCTGGGCGACCTGGGAACGGACGCGGGACTCCCAGGGCGATGCGGCGGCCAACCAGGAGCAGGACGAAGCCATTCGCGCCGGCCGCATCCTGGTCAAGGATGTCATCGCCGATATCGCCTTCCAGCAGACCCTGACCCGGCCGCGCGAGTTCGATGTCATCGCCACGATGAACCTGAATGGCGACTACTTGTCCGACGCGCTGGCGGCGCAGGTCGGCGGCATCGGCATCGCCCCCGGCGGCAACATCAACTACGAGACCGGCCACGCAGTGTTCGAGGCCACACATGGTACGGCGCCTAAGTACGCCGACAAGGATGTGGTGAACCCCGGCTCCGTGATCCTCAGCGGCGAGATGATGTTCCGCCACCTGGGCTGGACCGAGGCCGCTGATCTGATCCTGCACGGGATGGAGGGCGCCATCGCCGCCCGGCGGGTGACCTACGATTTCCACCGCCTGATGGACAACGCCACGCTGCTGCGCTGCTCCGAGTTCGGCGACGCGATCATCGAGCGCATGCTCTAGCCTTCCGGCCGCGATCTACCCTTACCAACCCGTCCTGCCCTCGAGTCCGAGGCCGCCCCCCGCCCTTGGCACAATGTTCCCGTCTCAGCCGACGGTGCGCCCCTGCCGCAACAGACTGTTAGCCCATCTCACCTCAGCGCCCGGCCCATTCCGTCCGCCATTCCGCGGCCCCCGCACGGACAAACGTCAATTGATATCCTCCTACCGCGCGTCTACCCTCGGGGCAGTGAGGCAGCAGGCGGGGGGGCCTGCTGTTACCCGTGCCTGTTTCCCGGCAACCGGCGCCCGCTGTGCTATGATTCCTGAGTTGCTCCTTCCTGCGGGCGCGCCGTACTTTCCGATGAGGAGCACACCCACCCAAGGAGAGATCGACCATGCCTGAGATCTTCGACTACTTCGTTCCATGGCTCAAGGGCCAGAAGATGTACTACTCGCCTCACATCGACCTGGCCTGGCGCCGCCCCGAGCTTCACCGCCTGATGTCCAACGAGAACCCCAATCCGCCATCCGACAAGGTCCTCGAGGCCATCATGAAGTATGCCAAGATGGCCAACCGCTATGCCGACCAGGGCTTCGCTGTCCGTGGCAAGCTGGCCGAAATGAACGGCTTGCCGGGCATTGAAAACGCCCTGCTCGGCAACGGCTCGAGCGAAGTCTACGACATGATCCTGCGCAGCTTCGTCCAGCCCGGCGACGAGGTCATTCAGCACACGCCGTGCTTCGGCATCTACAAGCTGCGCACGCTCATCGCCGGCGGCAAGATGGTGAGCGTTCCGATGGTGTACAAGTGGGGCGACGAGCACCTGCAGTACGACCCGGACGCCATCCTCAAGGCCATTACACCCAAGACCAAGGTCATCATCGTCGCCAACCCCAATAACCCGACGGGCAACTTCATGGACCCGTCCAGGTTCGCCCGGATCGCCGAGACCGGGATCCCCTTCATCATCGACGAAGCCTACGTCGAGTATGCCGGCGTAAAGGAGAAGTCGCAGGTCGGCCTGATCAAGTCGCGCAAGAATGTTCTCGTCACCCGTACGCTTTCCAAGGCTTACGGCCTGGCGGGGATGCGCTTCGGGTATGCGCTGGGCGACAAGGACGTGATCATGCAGATCGCCGCCACGCTCATCCCGTGGAACCAGAGCACGATCGCCATGTGGGCCGGCCTGGCCGCGCTCGAGGACACCGCTGGCCTGAAGGCGCGCGTCGACTTCAACAACGGCGAGCTCGACCGCATCATGCGCGAGGTCAACAAGATCCCGAACGTGAAGGCCTTCCCCACCCGCGGCAACTACATGCTCTTCGACTCCAAAGCCCCGGGCAAGACCGGGGAGGGCATGATCAAGCTGGCCGAGTCCAAGGGCATGATCCTGCGCGGCCAGGAGCCCATGTACGGCAGCGATGGCTGGTTCCGGCTGACCATCGGCACTAAGGAAGAGAACGACATGTTCATCGCCGCCGTGAAGGAGTACTTCCTCAAGTAGCCCGCACCTCGGCGAGAGAGAGAAAGAGCAAGAGGCAGGGACGTGGCCCTGCCTCTCGTCGTTTCATCGCACCTTCACGCGGGCTTCCCCGCTCGGGCTATTCGGTTGCATCCGGCTCCAGCAGCCCGGGCAGCCCGGCGATCGAGTCCAGCGCGTGGTCCGGCTGGATCTCCGCCGACTCCATATCCTCCTGTCGGGCGACGCCCGTTAGTACCAGCACAGAGCGCATTCCGTTCTCGTGCGCGAAGCGGACGTCGGTGTGCAGGCTGTCACCTACAACGACAATCTCCGCCGCCGAGCGGTCGAGACATCGGCGCACCCGCTCCGCCGCCAGGGAGGACGGCTTCCCAGCCACCAGTTCTACCGTCTTCTTGGTGCTGGCCTCCAACGCGCCGATCACGGCCCCGGCGTGTGGTACTTCGACATTATCCAGGGAGACCCAGGAGGGATCGGCGTTCGTCGCCACGAAGCGGGCGCCACGACGAATGGCGCGAAAGGCGATCGTCAGGCCCGCGTAGTCCAGTGCCGTTGGCGACGTAGCAATGACGACATCGATGGCCGCCGGATCGTCGCTGAACCGGAAGTCGGGCTCGAACTGCGAGCGCACCTCCGGATCGGCCAGCACGTACAGCGTCGCCTGCGGGGCAGTCTGCTTGAGGTAGTCCTTCAGGATGGTTGAGGCGCTGATCACCTCGCCTGCGCGCGTGGGGAGCCCGAGCTCCGTTAGCCGGGCGGCATACGTCTCCGGCCGGACCGGGTTGTTCGTCAGGTACACCCGTGGGTACCCGCGGCGCTGCAGCCATCGAATGCAATCGGCCGCGCCGGGGATCAGCCGTCCATCCACCCAGATCGTGCCGTCCAGGTCCAGGACCACGCCCGAGCGGCGTCCCTCCCTGAGACTGGCCCGCTGCGTCATCCCAGGGCCTTCCCCGCGTGGGGCCCCGCTGCAGGCAGGACGCCGTGTGTCCGGAGCGTCGCCTCAAGTACCTCCAATACCCGGCGGCAATCCTCCGGCACAATCCACCCCATGTTGGCGATCTGGAAGCAGTTCTGCTCCAGGAGCGGACCTTTGCCGGGATACAGCACGTACCCCTGCCCGTCCATCGCTTCGATGAATTTGTCCACGCTCAAGCCCGGCGGCAGGAATGCCGTCGTCACCGTGTTCGAACGATACTCCGGGGAAAGCAGCAGTCGCAGTCCAAGATGCTCCAGTCCCTCGCGCAGGATGGCGGCGCACGTCTGGTAGCGCTGGATTCGCGTCTCCAGCCCCTCGGCGGTCAGCTCCTGGAGGGCGGCGTCCAGGGCCACGAACATCTGTACCGACGGCGTGTTCGGCGTCTGCTCGGCGCGATCCGACCACTCGATGTGTTTCTGCAGGTTCAGGTACACGTTCCGGCGGGGCATCCCGTCCCCCAGGGTGGGCACGCAGCTGCGCCGGGCGATCACGAAGGACACGCCGGGCAGCCCTGAGACAGCCTTGTTGGGCACGCCGGTGCACACGTCGACACGGTCGCGCACGACTTCCAGCGGCTCCCCGCCGATGGCACTCACGCAGTCCACGAACAGCTTGCGACCCGATGCGGCCGTCAGCTCGCCAACCTCCCCCAGGGCATTCCGCATCCCGGTGCTCGTCTCGTGATAGACCATGCAGACCCAGCCGATCGCCGAGCGCTCGTCCAGCGTCCGCCGGATCGCATCCGGGTCGTAAGGATTCGCCCAGCCGAAGTTCAGAACGTGCAGGCGGTAGCCATACACCTCCAAGATGCCTTGCAGCCGCTCGCCGAACTCGCCGTTCGTGAGCAGCAGTACCTCCTCGTCAGGACGCACGATGGATGACAGCGCCGTTTCATTGGCCGCCGTCCCCGAGCCACTTACCACGACGGCGGTGTAGTCCGAATCGGCGCCCACCAGGCACAGCAGGCTCTCACGAATCCGGTGCACGAACTGCTCGAACACCGGCTGCCTGTGCGGGATATCCGGCTGCAGCAGGACGGCCTTCACGGCGTCCGAGGTCATCACGGGGCCGGGGGTGAAAAGCATCTTCTTCTCGATCATCGTGTCGCATCTCACCGAGTCGGACGCCGAGGCCGGGGGCGCTCGGCACCCAACGACCAGGGGCGCACCGCGGTGCACCCCTGGATGAGTCGTTCAGCGGTCCAGCAACCGTGCAAGCGGCGGGGGTCCTACGCCACCTTGATGCCGGCCTTCTCCATACGTCCCTTGCAGAAGTCCTCCACGCCCTGGACGGCCTTGGAGAACTCGGCCACAGTGAAGATCGTCGACGGGTGCGTGTTGAACTGGTCGAGCGACAGCCCGTTCGGCTCGTAGGCCTGCATGGTAAAGGGCATCTGGTAGATCTTCTCCAGCGTCGCCTCGGGGATCTCCTCGTCGATGGCCGTGTCACGGAACTGGAGCGAATCCCCGAGCTGGAACAGCGGCTCCAGCGCGCTCGGCGGCAGCGTGTAGACGATGTCGCCGCCGGCGATCTCCTCGACGTCCCAGTATCGCATCTTGCCGTTCACCAGCGGGCCGGTGCGCACCGAGCACATCAGCATCTTGCTCGGGTAGGCGCCTTCCTTGAGCAGCCGGTACGCGCGGCGGAACACGCCGATGCCGAACCACTTGCGGTCGGCCTCGGTCCAGTTCACGCCGTAGTAAGCGGCCTGCTCGGGGATGATCGGGCGCTCGGTCAGGCGGCCGAGCATGTGCGTGATCACCGCGCGCCAGCCGGACGTGTCGGTCTTGTTCTTGGCCGCATCGGCCAGACCTTCCTGCGCCGCACGCGCCACGGCCATGATCTGCGGCAGCGTGAAGCACGTGGTCGTGTTGGTCGAGATGCCCTTGGAGGTCAGATGGCGAACGACATCCACCCCCTGCTGGCTGGCCGGCACCTTGATCATCACGTTCTTCGACAAGGCGCGCAGCTCGTCCGCCTGCGCGTACATGATCTCTTTCTCGGTGAACAGGCGAGGGTCAAGCTGGCCAGACACCCAGCCATAGCGGCCGCCGGAGGCCTCGAACAGCGGAAGCAGCTTCTGGGCGCCGCGCTTGACGATCTCCTTGTAGGTCATCCACCACAGGTCCTTGAGCTGGATCCCGGGGTTGGCCTTGATCGTGTCGTCAACCCACTTCTCCCACATCGGCGGGTCGGTCTTGATCGCCGTCAGGGACAGGGGCGGGTTGGTCGTGCAGCCGCGGAAGACGCTCTTGCCCATGTCGTCCCAGACGAACAGGCGCTTAAGCTGGGCCTCCAGGTCCTTCTTCTGCCCCGCCGCCGCGGCATCGACGTTCTTCTTCGCCCACCAATCGAAGATCAGCGGGGACGAGTCCCACCAGATCTCGGCATCCGGATTGGTTTGCTGCAGGCGTTCCATTACGCTCTCGGCCATCGATCTTCCTCCTGCGCTGAATACTAGGGTTACCCCTGCTGGTGTCGCGTGCGTCGATCGAGCCTGCATCCATCCTACCACTGGACGGAGGATAGCCCCCCGTTGCCAACCTCACGTTGCAGCAATGATGCTTGTCCGCCAATGCGGCGGGAAGGGCCCGGAAGCCCCATGGGTGGGTGGCTCCGGGCCCTCGCAAGTGCATCCGGTTCCTTCCCGCCTCCCTACGACTTGATCCGTTCGCCCTTGGGATCGTAGAGCGGATCAGCCTCAACCTTGAGCTTGATCTTCTCGCCGAACCAGTCGGTCGTGAACTCGTTGCCCGGCTTGGCTTCCTCGGTGGGCAGATAGCCGTAGGCGATGCTCTTCTTGACGCTGTAGCCGTAGCCGCCCGATGTCACCCAGCCGATGACCTTGTCCCCCTTCAGGATCGGTTCATTCCCCAGAGCGATGACCGTTGGGTCGGAAAGCGAGAAGCAGCACAGCTTCTGCTTGATGCCCTCGGCCTTCTGCTTGACCAGCGCCTCTTTGCCCAGGAAGTCGCCCTTGCTCAGCTTGACGGCGAATCCCATCCCGGTCTCGAAGGGTGTGTAGTCGGGGCTGATGTCCGGCCCCCAGTAGCGGTAGCCCTTCTCCAGCCGCAGCGTGTCGATGGCCTTGTAGCCGGCCGCCACCAAGCCCTCCGGCTCACCCGCCTTCCACAGTGTGTCCCACAAGCGCGTGCCGTACTCCATGGGGAAATAGAACTCCCAGCCCAGCTCCCCGACGTAGGTGACGCGCACGGCCAGCACCGGGACGGTGCCGACACTGATGCGCTTGGCCGTCATGTAGGGGAAGCCCTGGTTGGAGATGTCGTCCGGCGTGACCTTGCCCAGGATGTCCCGTGCCTTCGGACCCCACAGGCCGAAGCAGCCGTAGGACGACGTGACATCATCGACCGAGACCGACCCGTCGGCCGGCATGTGCAGCCGGATCCACGACAGGTCGTGCTGGCCGAAGGCCGTGCCGGTGACGATCAGGAAGCGGTCCTCGGCCGTGCGCGTGACGGTGAAGTCGCATTCGATCCCGCCGCGGGCATTGAGCATCGAGGTGTAGATGCAGCTGCCCACCGGCTTGTTGATGTCGTTGTCGCACAGATACTGCAACAGCTTGAGGGCGCCTGGCCCTCGAACCTCAATCTTGCTGAAGGACGATTCGTCGAACAGCCCGGCGACGGCCCGCGTCTGCAGGTGCTCGTGCCCGACGGCCGGCGACCAGTGGATGCCCGGCCAGCCGCGCGGCTTATAGCCATGCTTGGCGGCCTTCTCATACGGCGTGTACCAGTTTGGGCGCTCCCAGCCGAACTTCTCGCCAAAGTGCGCCCCCAGATCCTTCTCCCGGCCGTAGGCCGGCCCGAGGCGGAAGTTGCGTTCCGACTCGCGCTCCTCGCCCGGCAGGTGGATATCGTAGTACTTCGAGTTGCTTTCCAGCGTGCGGTTCCAGATGAACTGCGGGCTGACGTAGTGCGGCCCGAAGCGGCGAACGTCGAGGCGCCAGCAGTCCCATTCCGGCGTGCCCTCGATGATCCACTCGGCCATGGCCTTGCCCAGGCCGCCGGCGCCCGCCAGGCCGTGGGCGCAGAAGGCGCACGCTACCCAGAAGCCGCGCACGTCGGTCGGGCCGAGCAGGAACTCGCCGTCGGGCGTGAAGCCTTCCGGCCCGTTGAGCAGCTGGATGATCTCGGCCTTCTCCACCGCCGGCACGCGCAGGATGGAGTTCTCCATCAGCGGCGTGAAGCGTTCCCAGTCCGGCGGGAACAGCTTGTACTTGAACTCGCCGGCGATCACGTCCATCGTCAGGGCGCGCGGGTTGCGCTCATACCCGCCGGTGATGAAGCCGCCGACTTCCTCGCGCCAGTAGACCAGGTGGTCGGGGTCGCGCATCGTCGGTACGTTGTGGTCCAGTCCCTCGACCGGCTTGGTGATCAGGTACAGGTGGGCGAAGGGCACGATCGGCAGCGTGATGCCGACCATCTTGGCGATCACACCGCCCCACTGCCCCGCGCAGTTGACCACGACCTCGGTCTTGATCCGTCCCTGGTTGGTGATGACTTCATCCACCTGGCCGTTCTTGGTCGTGATCCCGGTGACCTCGGTGTCGAGGAAGATGCGGGCGCCACGGCTCTTGGCGCCCGCGGCCAGTGCCATCGTCAGGCCCGTCGGATCGATGCTGCCGTCCGTCGGGGTCAACACCGCCCCCAGCACGCCCTCGTCGTTCATCAGCGGGAACATCTTCTTCGCCTGGGCCGTGCTGATCATCTCCAGCGGCATGCCAAACGAGCGGGCGAAGCCCACTTGCCGTTTGAGCTCCTCCATCCGCTGCGGGGACGATGCCAAGCGCAAGCCGCCGACCTCACGCCAGCCCGTGTCCTGCCCGGTCTCATCCTTGAGCCGCCGGTACAGGTCGGTGCTGTACTTCATCATGCGCGTCAGGTTGAAGTCGGAGCGCAGCTGGCCCACCAGGCCAGCCGAATGCCAGGTCGAGCCGCAGGTCAGTTCCCCGCGCTCGAGGAGGACGACGTCTTTCCACCCCATCTGGGTGAGGTGGTAGGCGACGGACGTGCCGCCGACGCCGCCTCCGATGATGACGACTCGCGCTTGGGTAGGCAGATTGGTCATTTCTTCGCTACGTCCTTCAGCCACTGAGGCCAGCGGGGATCGATCATGGCTTCCCGCGTGCGGGCGAACCATAGATCGGCATAACCTTGAAAATCCTCGTCCAGCGTGGAGATCCCCGTTTGCGTCGTCCCCCACATCGCCTCGTGGATGGTCGACATCGGCCACATCAGCTTGAGGTGGGCGAACACCTTGGGAGTCACCTCGCCGAAGTACTCCTGGAGCAGAACCTGGACCAACTCATCGCTGAAGCGGTGGTGGTGGCAGAAGTTCCCCAGGTCGAAGAAGATGTCGCCCATGCCGGCGTATTCCCAGTCGAGGATCCTGATCTCGCCGATCTCGCCGGGGGTTTCCTCGTCGAGGAAGTTCAGGTTGAGCAGGTCGCAGTGGCAGGGCGTCGGCACATACGGGTCCTTGAGCAGCGCCCCCTCGACCCCGTGCATCATCTGCATGATCCAGTCGAAGTCGAACGGGAACTTGCTGTTGTGCTCCTTGGAGATCTTGATCAGGTGCTCCACGCGGCGGAAGACGTTGAACTCGCCCTTCACCTCGGGCGCCCGCGTGTGATACATGCGCAGCTTGCGGATCACGCGCCGGATGTTGTGGGGCGTGGCCATCTCCGCCGGCGGGATAACCTTGCCCTGGATGAAGCGCGTCACCAGGTAGCCTTCCGGCTCGATGAAGTGGTACACCTCGGGCGCGATACCCAGCTCGCCGGCTGCCTTGTTCGAGGCGTACTCGACGTCGCGCTTGATGCCCAGCAGGCCGGTGGTCTCCCCGGTAATGCGCAGGACGTAGGCCTTACCGCCCGATTCGAGCTTGTAGTTCAGGTTGGTGATGCCGCCCTTGAGTTCCGTTGTCTTGATGTCCTTGGCGTCCTTGAGGAACGGTATCCGGGCGATGGCTTGTTCGACGGTCAGTCCCATTGGATTGCTCCTGGCGTCAGCCGGCTGAGGAAGGGGCCGGCCCCTGGCGATCAGCGGAGGCTAGTCGCCACCCTTGGCCGCAGCTGTGAATTCGGCCTCGATGCGACGCAGATCCGCTTCGGCGGCAGCCTTCGGCCCGGTGAAGTGCGTGCGGGCCCAGGCGAACCAGTAGACGAGGAGGATCACGACGAAGCCCACCATCGTCCAGAGCACGATTTCGTTCGGTGGGAGAAGCAGGACGATGCAGATGAGGATGGTGTACACGACGGCGATCACGTTCAGGGTCGGGCCCCAGCCCTTCAGATTCCACGGGGCGTTCTCCTTCGTCGTGTAGGCGCCCTTCTTCATCAGCTTGTTGCGCACGTTCAGGAAGGTCGGCGTGTTGTAGGCGATGTAGAGCGTGATGGTCGAGATCGACGTCACCGCCCAGTAGGCCGCGGCGTAGATGCAGGTCAACACGGCCAGGACCGAGGTGATGAGGATCGCCTTGGTCGGCGTGCGCAGCTTTGGATGGATGTAGCGGAAGGCCGACGAGAAGGGCATGCCGTCATCCCGGGCGAAGGCGAAGAACATTCGGGACATGCTGGTCACGGTCGCCAGACCGCACAGCCACATGCCGCCGAAGACGATGACCGCCACCACGTCGGCGAAGAACTTGGTCAACCCGGCGTAGGCGATGTAGAGCACCGGGTACGGATCGAGGGCCGTGGCGGCGATGTCTCCGTTCGGGATGTTGAAGGTGAAGGCCATCAGCACGATGTAGCCGACGATGGCCGAGACCGCCACGGAAAGGAAGACGCCCCAGGCGCTGTTCAGACGGGCCAGGACGGTCTCCTCGGCCACGTGCGCCGAGGCGTCATAGCCGGTGTAGGTCCATTGCGCCTGCAGGAAGGCCAGCGGGAATATCAGGACGAACGGCGCCGCCTTGTACAGGTTCGCCAACCCAGGGAAGATGGCGAAGAACGGTGACTTCAAGACCAGTGCGCCCAGGAACAGCGCCGGGCCGGAGGTCCCGTCGGCGAACGTCCCCGACGCGGCATCCAGCGGGTTGACGGTCGTCACGTACTGCGTCACGAACGAGAACGGCTGGTGGTTCTTGCCGAAGATCGTGAGCAGCAGGGCGATGATCAGCACGCCGCCGATGTGCCAGTAGACGCTGAAGTCGTTCATCTTGGCCGTCAGCTTGATGCCGTAGATGTTGATGATCACCTGCGGAATCATCACCACGACCATGATGAAGATGTAGAAGCCCCACGACGTCCAGGTCCACCCAAAGAGGCCACCCAGGACGGGGGCCGTCGGGTCGATACCGAACGAACGGGTGAGCAGCCCGACGAAGTAGATGGCCGCGCCGATGTTGATGCCGGCAGTGATGGTGATCTGGCCGATCATGTTCATCCAGGCTGTCATCCAGCCCCAACCCACGCCTCCCAGCTTGGAGGCCCAGAAGTACAGGCCGCCGGCTGTTGGGTAGGCCGAAGCAATCTCGGCCATCGAGGCGGCGATGATGAGGGTGAAGATGCTGACGACCGGCCAGCCGATGGTATTGATCATCGGGCCGGCGAACTTCAGGCCGTAGCCATAGAGCAGCATGGCGCCGGTCAGGATCGAGATGATCGAGAACGAGATGGCGAAGTTGGAGAACCCGCCCATTTCGCGGAACAGCTGCTGGGCGTAGCCGAGCTTGTGCAATTCCTTGACGTCGGCCGCAATGATTTCCTCGCGGCTCTTGCCTTTCATGTCAGCCATGAGCTTTTCTCCTCAGGGTTTGGAAGATCAGATCTACACCCGGGGCCGCGCCATACGGTGATCCCGGGAGGGATGGGGGTTGGGCCTGAAGAAGGAGATCAAGGATGAAGGCTGATGCCCTGCCCCCAAGGGGACTTCCGATTCCTAAACGATCGAATCCCACCTCTTTTCCTTTGGCGAAGCGCGCCTGGCACCCCCAGAGAGCGTGCTGGCCTCACTCAGGCCGGTGTCATGTCCCGCGGCCCGCAAGCAGTGCGGGGGCCGGCCCCCGGCCCGGGCTCAACCTACAGCCGGCCGGAGGTTCGGTCAAGTGATGACTGTCACAAGCCAGACGGAGCCCGGGCTGTACGCCGGAGGGCGTCACGCCTGCCACACGGAACCGGGCTGGGCCATCTCGGCCACGATGTCGAAGCTGGAAATCACCCCCAGCGGGATGCCGTCAGGCTGCTTGGGGTCCACCACCACCAGCCGATGGTGGTGCTTCTCAATCATCAACGTGGCGGCCTGGCGCAGGCTGGCGGTCGGGTGGATCGTCAACGCATCGTGCATCGCCTGGACCACCGGCACGTTGTGGCAGCCTTCTTCGCTGCAGAAGGACAGCAGGTCCAGCCCGCTGGCCACGCCGAGCGGACGCCCGTTGTCGTCGACGACGATCACCGAGCGGAAGTGGGCGCTGGTCATGATGCGCGCCACGGCCACGATCGGAGTCTCCTGGCGGCAGACGAGCATGGCGCGCGACATCACGTCCTCGACCAGCCCACGTTTCACGGCGTGCATGTCGGCCAGGCTGGCCACGAAGTCGGAGATCGACACCACACCAACCGGCTTGCCCTTCTCGGTCACCAGCAGGCGGCTGATGCCTTCATCCACCAGCCGATGGGCGGCCACGTGCGCCGGCACATCGGCCTCGACCATGTCGATGGGCGTCGTCATCAGATCGCCGGCGGTCAGCTGGCGCATCGTCGCCAGGCTGGCCTCATCGGTCGACAGCCATTCGCCGGCCAGCAGGTCGAAGTCGCTGATCACGCCCACCGGCCGGCCGTCGCGGTCCGTGACCATCAGGGCGTGGACATGGTGTTCGGTCAGCAGCGTGGCCACCTGGCCCAGCGTGGTGCTGGTCTTGCAGGAGATCAGGCCGCGGTGCATCAGGTCGCGCAGGATCTTCTTCATGCGGGGTCTCCCCGGCAGGACGCCGGCCGGCGCGAGCTCACATGACCTCGTCGACGTCCTTGTACCACTTCACCCGGTCGCCGACGCGGGCGCGCATGCGCCAGGCCATTGACTTGGGCGACGCCTCGATGTGCGCGATCGCCCCCTCCACTTGCACGGCCACGTCGTTCTTCTGCTTATCGGTCAGCTGTGGGTAGCCGGCCGCCAGCTGGCGCACCTTGTTCAAGTTCATCGTCACCGTGCGCCACAGCCCCCACTCCTCCGAGCACAGCTTGGCCACACGCGCCATGTTGATCGTCTCGCGGTCGGTCTCCCCCAGCGGGTGCTCGAGCAGGAGCATGATCGTGTCGATCACGTCCTTCTCGTTGATCTGCACGATCTGCATCTTCTCCAGCAGCAGTTCGGCCAGCGGGATGGTGGGGCTGTCCGTCTCGAGGCGGCCGGCCCAGGGGATGACGTGGCTGAAGTCCAGCTTCTCGTAGAACACGTCCACGTGCAGGTTGAGCGCGGCGTGGCTGAAGATCGCCCGGCCGCCCTCCGACACCACCCAGACCTCGCGATCCTCGGTGTATCCCAGGCCGGCCATGAGGGCGCGGATGTTCTTGGCTTCGCGGCTGTACCCAGCCAGGTCGATGTCGGTGTAGGCCCGGCCCATCTTCTCTTGCAGGTAGCCGAATTCCGGGCAGTGGAATTGGAAAGCCAGGGAGCCCAGCAGCCGCAGGGTCACGCCGGCCGTGGTGCCGGCCTCGACAATGCGCCGCACCTCGTTCTCAAAGCGCTCGCGCTCGGCCCGGTCCTGCTGCCCCATCCCGACCGTCGACTCGGACATGGCAATGACCCTGGAGGAAGGATGGCCTGCAAACGGTTGCTAACACGGGGATTATAGCCGAAAGCGCGGGGGAGCACAATTACATCCAAACCCAATCATTGCCGTTCAGTGCCCAAGTGGGCTCAATCGTGAGCCTGGCGGCCTCCCGTGCATCCTCTTGGTATCCTGGTCCTATGCAGACCGGGCTTCGAGCGCCCATTCACGCCCTTGAATCTCAGGTTCGGACGTGTTTCGAGCCGTGCTTGCAAATCACGTCAGAATCCCTCATAATGAACCTGCGCGCTCACGACGGGTTCTCTCCATCCATCGCAGAAGTCCGTGAAAACGTTTGCAGGATGAAGATGACGAAGACGCTGATTCCTGCCCAGCGCCATCGGATGATCCGGGAGTACCTGGAAATCCACCAGATCGTCCGCTCGTCGTTGCTGTCGGAGATGCTCGGAGCGTCGGAAGCGACCATCCGCCGCGACCTCGAGTGGCTCGAGCGCCAGGGGGTCGTCGAACGGGCCTACGGCGGGGCCATTCTCAGCCAGCGGATGCCGCTCGAACCGGCCTACTCCCATTCTGCCCTGGCCCACCCCGAGGAGAAGCGCTGGATCGGCCGGGCGGCGGCGGCGATGGTTAAGGACGGGGACACCGTCCTGCTCAACTCGGGGACTACGACGGCCGAGGTTCTGCGCGCCCTGCGCGCCCGCACCGACCTGGGCAACCTGATCCTGGTGACCAACAATATCACCGTTGCCACCGACGCCCGCGAGACGCCGTTCGAAGTTATCCTGCTGGGGGGCGCCTTCCGTCCCCGGGCGGTGTCCACCGTCGGCCGCTTCGCCAACGACCAGCTGCGCCAGTTCTGCGCCGGCATCTGCTTCATCGGCGTCGACGGCCTGAGCCTCAAGTACGGCTGCACGACGCCGTCGAGCGTCGAGGCCGAGATCGCCCAGACGATGGTCGACCGCACCCGCGGCCCAGTGGTCATCGTCGCCGATCACAGCAAGTGGGGCGTGGTCTCCAACTTCGAGATCGCCTCGCTCGATCACGTCCACACGCTGGTGGTCGACGCCGGGCTGTCGCCCGAGTCGCGCGCCGAGCTCAAAGCGCGTTCCGTCAACGTCGTCCTGGCCGGCCCCGAAGCGAGCGGCAATGGCCACGAGACCCCCGAGCCTTAGACCCAGGAGAACGGCATGCCGCCATTCGGGAAGAAGGGTTCCGGCAAGACCACCCGCCTGTTCTACGCCACCGACCTGCACGGCTCGGAGCGCACCTACCGCAAGTTCCTCAACGCCGGCAAGTTCTACGACGCCCAGGTTCTGGTGATGGGCGGCGACATCATCGGCAAGCTTGCCATCCCCATCATCCGCGAGAGCAACGGTCACTTCCGCGCCACCCTCCAGGGCAACACCGAGCACATCGACTCGGAAGATGGCCTCAAGGCGCTCGTTGAGCGCCTGGGGTTGCTGGGCTTCTATCACAAGATCATGACCGAGGAGGAGTTCCGGGCACTCGCGGCGGATCAGGCCGCCGTGGATGCCCTCTTCCACACGCTGGCGCGCCGGCGGCTGGAAGCCTGGATCGAGCTGGCCAGCACCCGCCTCGAGGGGACAGGCATTCGCTGCTACGTCACCGGCGGGAATGACGACTACCCGAATGTCCTGGAGGTGATGAAGACCTCCGCCTCGCAGACATTCATAGACTGTGAAGGCGTGGTGGTCAACCTCGACGACGAACACACCATGATCAGCGTCGGCAACAGTACGCCCACGCCTTGGAAGACCCCACGCGAGATCCCTGACGAGGAGCTCGGTCGGATCATTGACGGCATGGTCGCCCAGGTCTCCGACCTCCATCACTGCGTGTTCAACTTCCACGATCCACCCAACGATTCCACGCTCGATACCTGCCCCGAGCTGGATTGGACGACGGATCCCCCGACCCCCGTTGTCAAGGCCGGCCAGATCGTCATGCACGGCGCAGGAAGCAAGTCGGTCCGCAAGGCCGTGGAGACCCACCAGCCGATGCTTGGGCTACATGGCCACATTCACGAGTCCTCGGCCGCGGTCAAGATCGGGCGGACGTTGTGCGTCAACCCCGGCAGTGAATACGGGGAGGGCATCCTCAGGGGTGCGCTCATCACGCTCAGTTCAGGGGAAATCAAAGCCTACCAGCTGACGTCTGGGTGAGGCTTCCAGGTCCCTGGCGGTGGAGGTGTCTATAGCAGACGCGACAAAGCAAGCCACGTAGCAGGACCGCGGACACTCAACGGAGGAGATGCAATGGCTACGGCTGCGGCAATTCCAGAAGTCTTTACCCGCAAGGCCTCCGGCCTGGTGCGGGTCATGTCTCCGTACTCGGCGTTTGTCTACAACATCCTGACCATGGGCCTGATCTTCCCCTGGACCTACCTGTGGGCGCCCGGTGCGCTTCCCGGCGGCAAGCTGGTCTGGGGCATCTTGCTGGCCACGCTGCTCGAGATCCCGATTGCCTTCGCCTACGTGTGGCTCTCGACGGCGCTGCCCCGCTCAGGTGGCGACTACGTGTTCCAGAGCCGTGCGTTCGGCGGCTCCTGGGGCTTCACGCTGCTGATGTCCGGCTTCGTCATCTGGATTCTGCAGTGGGTTGCCATGTCCGGCTGGCTCCTGGCCTACCTGGGCTTCGCGCCCCTGTTCCTCGGCCTGGGGCTCACACTCAGTAGCCCCGTGCTGTCGAGCATCGGCGTCTGGTTCACCTCCTCATGGGGCATCATCATCACCAGCATCATCAACGCCTTCCTGGGGATGTCGCTGCTGGTTTCGGGCTTCAAGAACTACGTCAAGGTCCAGTACGTGATGTTCTATGCCATCCTGGTGGCCTTTGGCACGATGCTGGTCGTGCTGTTCACCACGCCGCACGCAGAGTTCGTCTCGCGCCTCAACGCGTTTGCCATCGCCTCGGGCGGCGCGCCGAACTTCTACGAGACGGCCGTCGAAGCGACCAAGGCTGCCGGGATCGACATCAACCCGCCCTTCAGCCTGCTGGCCACACTGCTCGTGGCGCCAATCGCCTGGACGAGCCTGCAGTGGGCGACCTACTCGGCCGAGCAGAACGGCGAGATCAAGGATGCCCGCTCGTTCAAGAACCAGGCCTTCATCCTGGTGGGCTCGCTCATCGTCACCGGGATCCTGCTGGCCCTGCTCGCAGCAGCCATTGAGAGGGCGGCTGGGAGTGAGTTCATGTACGTGGCCGGTGCCGGATACTGGTCCGGCGTGGCGGAGGCCAAAATCAGCGGGTTCTGGCTGTGGCCGAACATGCTGGCCGTCGCCATGGCCGCCAGCCCGCTAGTGGTCATCCTAATCGGCTTCGGCTACATCATGAACTCGCACCAGATCGTCAACAACTGCTACATCGGCGTGACCCGCATCATGGTGGCCATGTCTCTCGACCGCCTGCTGCCCGAGTGGGTCAGCAAGGTCAACGAGCGCCTGCACACGCCGGTGAACGCCCATCTGGTCTACTTCTTGTTCAGCATCCCAGTCATTCTGGTCTATAACCTGTGGGGCGCGTGGTACTCGTTGACGCTGGGGGTGACCTTCGCCTGCGGCTATGTGTTCGCCGCTAGCGCCCTGGCCGGTGCGGTGTTCCCCTACCGGGCCAAGGACATCTACGAAGCATCCCCAGGTGCCAAGTACAAGCTGGGGAAGGTCCCATGGGTCACCATCCTAGGCGGCATCGGTGCTGTCTTCGGATTCGCCATGGTCGCCAGCTACTTGGTCTTCCCGCAGCTGGGCCTGGTGAGCACGCTGGCCTACACGGTGGTGTTCGGGATCATCGCCGTCTCGGCTATCTGGTACTTCCTGGCCAAGGCGGCCCAGAAACGGCGTGGCATCAACGTTGACTACGCCTTCAAGGAGATCCCGCCCGAGTAGAACTCCTGCTTACTGGTACTTGCCGGAGGGGCCAGCTGGCCCCTCCGGTTTTCCGTTTCTGCTTTGAGCTCCTGGGCATACGCTCAACAGCGGATTCCCCAAGGATGGGGCGGCATACATACGGCAAACTTGCCCTATACTATTGGGAGACCGACCCGCCCCTGATGACAGTCGAGCGCTTTGCCCTTGTCCCCGCAGCCGCCGCAACAGGAATGGCGGCCTGCCGGACCGCATGGGCACTCCTGCCGCCCGGCGGATGACCCAAAGGAGGTGATTATCGAAGGCGCGTGAAGAGCTAGCACCGCCAAGAGCTTCTTCGCCCCTATTGACTGGGAGGGAATGCAATGACCGCAACTGCTGCAACCGGCGAGGTCTTCACGCGAAAAGCCTCCGGCCTCGTCCGGGTCATGTCCCCCACTTCAGCCTTCATGTACAACATCCTGACCATGGGGCTCGTGTTCCCGTGGACCTATCTGTGGGCTCCGGGCGCCCTGCCTGGCGGCAAGCTCGTGTGGGGCATTCTCCTGGCCATGGTGATTGAGATCCCCATCGGACTGGCCTATGTGTTCCTGTCAACCGCTCTGCCTCGCACCGGCGGTGACTATGTCTTCCAGAGCCGCGTCCTGGGCGGGTTCTGGGGCTTCGTGGTTGTGATCTCCGGGTACACCACCTGGTTCCTCCAGTGGGTGGCGCTGTCCGGCTGGCTGGTGGCGTACCTTGGTTTCGCGCCTCTCTTCCTCGGCCTGGGCGCGACCCTCGGGAACCCTACACTCTCCGCTATCGGCGTGTGGTTCACCCACCCTTGGCCCGGCATTGTCATCACCAGCATCGTCAACGCCCTCGTCGGCATGTTGCTCCTGATCAGCGGCTTCAAGAACTACGTCAAGGTTCAGTACTGGATGTTCTATGGGACCTTGATCGCGTTCGCGACCGCGCTGATCGTGCTCTTCACCACACCGCCGAGCGAGTTCGTCAGTCGCCTAAACGCTTTTGCGGTGGCCTCCGGCGGCGTCCAGAACTTCTACCAGACAGCGCGTGATGCCGTCGTGGCGGCGGGCATCGATCTGAAGCCGCCCTTCAGCCTGCTGGCCACGCTGCTGGTAGCGCCCATCGCCTGGACTTCACTGCAGTGGGCTGCGTACAGCGCTCAGCAGAACGGCGAGATCAAGGACGCCCGCTCCTTCAAGAACCAGGCGTTCATCATCATCGGCTCACTCATCGTGACGGGCATCCTGCTTGCTCTTCTGGCGGTGGGCTTCGAGCGAGTCGGTGGCACCGAGTTCCTGTATGTCGCCGGCGCCGGGTACTGGTCGCTCATCCCGGAGGCCAACATCGCCGGCTTCAACATGTGGCCGAATATCGTGGCGGTTGCACTTACGGCGAGCCCTCTCGTGGTCGTCCTGATCGCCCTCGGCTACATCCTCAACTCGTTCCAGATCGTCAACAACTGCTACATCGGCGCCACGCGCATGTTGGTGGCCATGTCCATCGACCGCCTGCTGCCCGATTGGCTCAGCAAGGTGAACGACCGCCTGCACACGCCGGTGAATGCCCACCTGATCTACTTCCTGCTCAGCATTCCGGTCATCCTGGTCTACAACCTGTGGGGGCCCTGGTATGCACTCACGCTGGGTGTGACCTTTGCCGGCGCCTACGTGATCGCGACCACCTCATTCGCCGGCGCCCTCCTGCCGTTCCGGGCCAAGAAGGTGTATGAGGCCTCCCCGGGTGCGAAATACAAGATCGGCAACATCCCCTGGGTGACCGTTCTAGGGCTAATCGGCGGGGTTCTTGCCAGCTTGATGGCTCTGGCGTTCCTGCTCGCGCCGCAGCTGGGCCTAGTGAGCAAGCTGGCCTACACGGTGGTGTTCGGGATCATCGCGTTCTGGGCGATCTACTTCTTCATCGCCAAACGCGTACAGAAGTCGCGCGGCATCAATGTCGACTACGCCTTCAAGGAGGTCCCGCCCGAGTAATCGGAGCAATCGTGCAATGGCAGGCCGGAGGGCCAAGGCCCTCCGGCGTCTGCGAGACCCCGCCGCATTCGCCAGCGGCGGGGTGCCGCAGGGGTGTCCCCGGTTCACTCCGCCATAATCCATTCCTTTTGGGAGGTTCGGCATGAAGGATCAAGCCAGGGTCGTCGTGATCGGCGGCGGCATCATGGGCGTCAGCGTCGCCTACCATCTGGCCAAGCTCGGCTGGAAGGACGTGATGCTGCTCGAGAAGGGAGAGATCGCCAGCGGCGAGTCCGGCTGGGCCGCCGGATTGGTGACCCAGTTCCATACCTCGCCCACGCTGATGCAGATCCGCAAGTACAGCATCGACCTGTTCAGCGAGTTGGGGCTGATCCAGCATGTCGGCAGCTTGCGCCTGGCCTCGAGCGAGACGCAGCTGAAGGAACTGCAACGCAACATCAGCCAGGCCAAGGCGATCGGGCTCGAATGCGAGGTCATCTCCCCCGACGAGACGCTCAAGCTGTTCCCATCCCTCACCAAGGAGAGCCTGTACGGCGCCATCTACTTGCCGCGCGACGGCCACCTCGATCCGTATCTGACGACGACCGACCTCGCCCGCCGAGTGCGCGAGATGGGCGTCTCGGTTCATACCGATACACGCGTCATCGGCTTCGAGCTCTCGCCCCAGGGTGAGATCCGCAAGGTGCGCACGAACCAGGGTGACGTGCGGACCGAGATCGTGGTCAACGCCGCCGGCCTGTGGGGTCCGCAGGTGGCGGCCCTGGCCGGCCTGCACATCCCCACCACGCCGGTGGATCACCAGCACATCGCTCTCAAGGCCGTCCCGGGCAAGGAGCTTCCGCATCAGACCCCGTGCGTGCGCGATCCCGACAACCTGGTGTATCTGCGCGAGGAATCGGGCGGGATCGTTGTCGGCGGCTACGAACTCAACCCCACTGCCCGCTGGGTGGATGGCGTGCCCTGGGAGCATGGAGGCAAGGCCCTGCCCGGCGACTACGAGCAGTTCGAACCACTGCTGGAGGGTGTCATCCGCCGCATCCCCTTCCTCGACCGGGCCGAGATCGTGACGCTCGTCCGGCACCCCGGAGCGTACACGCCGGACAGCCGGCCCCTGCTGGGACCCTTGCCCGGCGTGAAGGGCTTCTGGTGCGCGGCCGGTTTGTCGCTCAACGGTTACGGCGGTGCCGGCGGCATGGGCAAGGTGCTGGCCGAGTGGATCGTCGAGGGCGAGCCGTCGCTGGACATCTTCGGCTTCCACGCCTGGCGCTTTGGCCGCTACTACTCCGACCCGTCCTACGCCGCCGAGCGCACGCGCGAAGGCGTCAAGTATTACTACCTGCTGCGCTACCCGAACGACGAGAACGAGTGGGCACGCCCGCGCCGGGTAAGCCCGGTTCACAACCGGCTACAGGAGCTCGGCGCGGTCTTCGGCGAGAAGAACGGCTGGGAGCGGGTGAACTACTTCCAGCCCGGCAAGCCGTGGCGTCGCATGGGCGCCGAGCAGCGCGAGTGGGGCTGGACGCGCCCGCCGTACTTCGAGCGCGTCGGCCAGGAGCATGTTGCCTGCCGCGAGCGGGTGGCGATCTTCGACATGTCGTCGTTCGGCAAGATCGACTTGCGCGGCCCCGGCGCCCTGCCCTTGCTCCAGCGCCTGGCGGACAACGAGATGGACGTGCCGGTCCGGCGAGCGGTCTACACGCAATTCCTCAACACCAGGGGCAACGTTGAGGCCGACGTGACGATCACCCGGCTGGCGCCAGACTGGTTCCGCCTGGTCACAGGTTCCAACTTCATCGGCAACGACCTGGGCTTCGTCCGCATGGGCGTGCGCCCAGACGACCCGCCGGTCGAGATCCGCGACGTGACCGAGGAGCTGGCGACCATTGGACTGTGGGGGCCAAAGGCACGCGAGGTGCTTCAGTCGGTCTCCAAGAGCGATGTCTCCAACCAAGCCGTCCCCTACATGAGCTCGGCCACGATCGATATCCAGGGCGTGCCGGTGCTTGCCCAGCGCGTCACCTACGTGGGCGAGCTCGGCTGGGAGTTCTACGTCCCCATCGAGCGAGCGATCTGGGTGTGGGACGCCCTGTACACCGCCGGCCAGAAGTTCGGTATCGAGCCGGGAGGCTACAAGGTCCTGGACTCCTTGCGCCTGGAGAAGGGCTACCGCTACTACAGCATGGACGTGACCATGACCGAGAACCCCTATATGGGCGGCCTGGGGTTCTGCGTACGTCCGAACAAGGGGGACTTCATCGGGCGCGAGGCGCTGGCCAAGATCAAGGCACAGGGGATTATCCAGAAACTCTGCACACTGGTGATCGGCGGTGGCGACTACCTGACGATCTACGGTGGCGAGGCTGTGCTGCAAGGCACGAACGTGGTCGGCCGCCTGCGCAGCTCTGGCTACGGCTTCACGGTCAAGCGTAACATTGCCTACTCCTACCTGCCCGTCGCGCTGGCCAAGACCGGCACGAAGCTGGAGGTGGAGATCTTCGGGAAGAGCGTCCCGGCCGAAGTGGCCGACGATGTGCTGTACGATCCGAAGGGTGATCGCCTGCGGGTATAGCGGTTCACGGATCGCGTATCGGCGCAGGGGCGACCCATGGGTCGCCCCTGCCCATCCGCCAGGCAGCCTGGTTCGAGGAGGCTTGCATGACCATCACCATCGTCGAGGTCATCGCACGGATCCCCGCCTGGAAGGGGCGGACCGTCGCCGTCCAGCCGCTATCCGGCGGCCTGACCAACACCAACTTCCGGGTCGAGGTCGACGGCACCCCGTACTTCGTCCGCATCCCGGGGGCCAGCACCGAACTGCTGGCCATCGATCGCAAGAATGAGTACCACAACACGCGTGCGGCAGCCGAGGCCGGCGTCGGCCCGCGGGTGGTCCACTACCTGCCGGAGTTCGACGTCATGGTGCTCGAGTTCATCCCTGGCCGCACGATGTCGATCGAAAGCCTGAAGGCTCCGGGGATGCCTGCGCGCATCGCCGTCTCAGTGCGCCGACTCCATGCCGGCCCGCGCTTCCTGCACGACTTCAACATGTTCCGGCTGATCGAGTTCTACCTACAGATGGTCCAACAGCATGACGTCCGCATCCCCGATACCTACCGCGACCGTCTTCCGACGGTGGCGCGGATCGAGCAGGCCGTCGGCGCTCAAGCCCTGCCGACGGTGCCGTGCAACAACGACCTGCTGGCCGAGAACTACATCGACGACAGCCAGACGCTGCGCCTGATCGACTTCGAGTACAGCGGAAACAACGACCCGTGCTTCGAACTGGGCAACACCTGCCAGGAACTGCAGTACGACGAACCGCGCTATGCCGAGCTGTGCCAGGCCTACTTCGGCCAGCCGGGCCACCATCTCCTGGCGCGCATGCGCCTGTACGCGCTGATGTCGGATGTCGGCTGGACGCTGTGGGGCGCCATCCAGGCCAAGGTTTCCAAGCTCGACTATGACTTCTGGGGGTACGCCACCGGCCGCTGGGCGCGAGCCGAGGGCATCCTCGCATCGGCCGAGTTCCCGCGCTGGCTCGAGGACGCGCGCCGCGCCGACTAGGCTCGATCTTTCCGTCCGGCAATCGAAGGACCCGGCTGCGCACGCGGCCTGGTCCTTGCCTTACCCCCGAAATCGCGACCCAGGTTCCGCAAGCGGCGTGTCTACGCGTTCGCGGTCTGCGCCACCCGTCTATCGGTCGAACCGCACCTCCGGAAAGGCCGCTGAAGGACCGTCCAGGAGTGTCGTCGCTTTACCTTTCAGGACCTGGTCGAAGAAGGCCAGTGAATACGCGTTGACGATCTGCTGGACGCGCGCGCCGTCAATGGGTCCTTTGAGCCCCAGTTGGGGCGCAAGGGGCGACAACGCCGGCAGATCGCTGAAGTCGTAGTGACCCGTTCCGAGGATCGTCGCGACCCGATCAGCAGGGTTGCTGGTCTGCTGCAGCCGGTCAAACTGCGCCTGGTTCTTCTCGGTGGGCCGCAGTTCGCTGAACAGGAACAGGAAGGGCCTCTCTACGCCGAGCGACAGCGTCTCTTCGGTGACGGGCATCATCCACGCATCCATGGTCACTCCGCCGCCGCAGCGCGGCTCGGCGGAGCAGAACTCGATCGCGGCTGCTCCGCCGGTAGAGTGCCCAAGGACCCCGACGGAGGCCAGCTCCAGCGTCCCTGTGAAACGGCCCTCGGGGCCGGCGCGATTCCAGTCATCGAGAGAATCCAGCGCGAAGGCCATGTCGCCGATCCACTGCTGCACTAACCGGCGCGCCGTCGCCTCGTACTCTGCATCGGGGACGCCGTCCGGCAGCGCCGCCGGGTTGTTGGGGGCGACCTGCCCATCTGGGAAGACCGTCACCACCGCGCTGTAGGTGTGCTCCATGCCCACAACCACGTACCCATGGCTGGCTAGATCCTGCATCTGGTAGGTGTTCTGCGCCCGGAACCCACCCCACCCGTGCGAGAAGATCAGCACCGGGAAAGGTGAACCGGAACGATCGACGGGGGCACCGGCATAGGAGGAGGTGCGCGCCAGTGCCAGGTGATCGAGGAAGAAGTGCGGCAGGTCCAGCCATTCGGCGATGGCGGGGGCGACAATCGTCGCATCCTCCATCCAAGGAGCCGGGCGGGCGTTCGATTCGGGCACGGCTGGATACCAGACCTGGATGAGGAACCGGCGCGGCTCGTCGGCCCTTGCGGAGTAGATCTCTTCACGGGCGGTATCCGCCAACTCCGCCGTGACTGTGCCAACCCGATAGGGCCCACTCGGAGCAGGAACCCGCGGCACCGGCAGCAGCACTGGCAGCGCAGTCGCCGCTGCCACAAGCAGCGTCAGGCCGACCAGCGCAATCCCTCTCCAGGAACGGCGCCGGAAAGCACCTCGATCCAGGCGTCTCAGCGCCGGCAAGGCAATGCCACAGGTCCCGAGCACCAGGATGTAGAGCGGGATCATCTGCCACCGGTAGCCCTCAAGAACCAGATGAAGAACCGACAGCACTAGCGCTAGCGAAGCTTCGCCTCAAACCGACGAGCCATTTGCCACACGCGGTGCTAAAGAGTAGGCTGGTTGGTGGAGGCCGGGCGTATGTGTAATCTCAACGAATTGCTCCGTGACCACGTCACATTGG
>Ga0315295_10000101_pt1 | contig 69814 bp, 50 predicted proteins | sample YL17G14_0_MG_FD_204453 | JGI IMG/M metagenome (GOLD analysis project Ga0315295, IMG submission 204453) | Sediment microbial communities from Yellowstone Lake, YNP, Wyoming, USA - YL17G14_0 | ecosystem: Environmental > Aquatic > Freshwater > Lake > Sediment | place: USA: Wyoming | collected... | reverse complement strand
GAGGCGGCCATCCTGCGGTTCGAGTACAGCGATACGTGGTATCCCGCCACCGACGGCGGCGGCGAGGCGCTGGTCATCAACGACCCGCTGGCCCACCCCGCTACCTGGTCCTGGCCCGAAAGCTGGCACCCCGCCACTCCCTCCCCCGGGATGCCGTAGCACCTTTGCCTTCAAAAGTTCCGCTCAACAAAGAATCGACAACGCCGTTGATTTCCAAAAGCCAGTAACTATAATCCTGCTGGATCGTATCGAAGGCGTCCCGCCTTCGAATCGCGGGCGAGACGCCCCATACACGTAACAGGAGCTACAAGGATGGCCGTTTTAGTCGGGATTGATGAGGCTGGTTTCGGACCGATTCTCGGGCCGTTGGTCGTATCGTCGAGCGCGCTATCGCTTCCGGCACACCATCTGACATCCGATCTATGGCAGACCCTGAGAAAAAGTCTCAGCGACAAGAGAAAAGGGCTTGCCGGCCGATTGCTCATCGCCGACAGTAAAAAGGCTTACAGCAAATCGCTGGGCATCAAGCATCTGGAACGAACCGTTCTGACCGTCCTGAAATGCCTTGGCAAAGAGCCGGTCACATTGGGCGAACTGATAGAACTGTTGTGCCCGGACTGCCTCGAGCGGCTGAAAGATTATCCCTGGCACGCAGGCTCGGGAAATCGCCTTCTGTCGGCCGACGGCGCCGACAAACAAATCGCTTCGGCGGTACTGGTGGGCGATCTGGCCGCCAACGGCATGGAATTGCTGGAATTGAAAAGCTGCTGCCTGGAGGTTGCGTATTACAACAGCATGGTGGCCGCCGTCAGGAACAAGGCGGACGTGCTTTTCACCGCGACCTCAAGTCTCATCAAAAACGCTTACGACAATTTCGGAGGCGATGATCTCCAAATCATAGCGGATCGGCAAGGAGGGCGGGCTTATTATCGCAGGAATCTGCAGCGGATGTTCGGCGATCTGGAACTGAGGATTCTCCGCGAAAGCCCGACAACCAGCAGCTATGAGTTGCACGGGGCGAGAAAGCGCATGCGCGTGCATTTCGTGGTTGGCGCCGATGAGCGGTTTCTGCCGGTCTCGCTGGCCTCAATGGTAAGCAAATATCTCCGGGAGCTGCTGATGGGCAATATCAACCGCTATTTCGCCGGCTTCGGAACCGACTTGAAACCCACGGCGGGATACTGGCAGGACGGCTTGCGGTTTATCGAAGAGATAAAAACAAAGCTGCCGCACGTCAAATTCGACAGCGATCTGTTGGTCCGTTGTCGATAAGCACAAGAACTGCCTGACGCAGCCAAAATCGGGCATCCATCGTCCTTTCAGTGGGTTTGCGGGGTCTTTATTGGGTTTTTGTGAACCAGGATAGCACATTCACAGGTTCACGCGATTCACAAAAAATGTAGCCAATTTCGAAATATCCGCGTGAAAAACCCAAAAAAAGCGTTACATTTCAATTGCACAGTGGTATAATATTTTGTAGGTTCGATATGCATCGAGGAGACCGCATCTCATTGTTTGTGTGGCTTTGCAGACAATCTAAGATCGGTTCTGTGGGCCGTTCGTGCGAGAAAAGAATTGTTTGTTTCCTGGAGGATTATATGATGAAAGAGTCCAATTCACAATTAGCTTTGGTTTGCGCGATGACGTTACTGCTCAGCATCGCAAATGCCGCTCTGGGCGTCCCTTGGCCGTCCAACGACAACTGCTCCGAAGCCGAGCCGATTGGGGAGGTAACAAACCTAGCATTCGACACGGCAAATGCGAGATTCGACGGCCGCGCCTATTGCATGGTTAGTCCGAACGTTTGGTACTGTTATACCCCTACTTGCACGGATGATGTCACGGTCACTCTGTCCGGGGCCAATTTCGATACAATGCTTGCTGTTTATAACGGATGCTCGTGCTTTCCCGAAGACCTGGTCGAGTGCAACGATGACGCCGGCGCCGGTTATGAATCACAGATTACGTTCGCGGCGATTGCCGGCAATTCGTACATGATCGAAGTCGGGGGCTACGGCCTGGAGACCGGTCATGGCCTGCTGACGGTCAGTTGTGGCGGCGCTCCCCCACCACCGCCCCCTCCACCGCCGCCACCACCGTCCTCCGAGGATGACTGTGCAAATGCACAAGCGGTTGGCGACGTAACGAATCTGTCCTTCGACACCCGCGGCGCAACCTTCGACGGGCCGGGCCATTGTATGAGCAGTCCGAATACCTGGTACTGTTACACCGCCACGTGTACCGGCGATGTCACAGTCAGCCTGCTTGGCAGCAGCTATGACACGATGCTCGCCGTCTATAGCGGGTGCGGCTGTTACCCGACGTCGGGTGATCTGATCGGGTGCAACGATGACTCCGGCGCCAGCCAGCAGTCAGAGATCACCTTCGCGGCCACCGCCGGCAGCGCGTACCTGATCGAAATCGGCGGCTACGGCTCCGAGACGGGCCAGGGCGTTTTGACCATCCGCTGCGGCGAACCATCGCCACCGTCTCCTTCCGGGGATAATTGTGCAGATGCATTATCGATCGGCGACGTAACGAATCTGTCCTTCGACACCCGCGGCGCGACCTTCGACGGGCCGGCCCGCTGTATGAGCAGTCCAAACATCTGGTACTGTTACACCGCCTCCTGCACGGGCAACGTCACGGTCGCCCTGTCCGGCAGCAGCTACGACACCCTGATGGCCGTTTATGACGGGTGTGGATGCTATCCGACGTCGAGCGACCTGATCGCCTGCGACGATGACTCCGGCCCGGGCTATCAGTCACGGATCACCTTCGCGGCCGCCGCCGGCAACGAGTACCTGATCGAGATAGGCGGCTACGGCTCCGAAACCGGTCATGGCCGGTTGAGTATCCACTGTGAGCCAGTGGCGACTCCGCAAGAGCCGGACCTCGGCGATGCCCCGGACAGCACGAATAATTTTGCACACAACATGACGGCCTATCCGAAGGGAGCTTCCACGGGCACCCGCGCCTACTATCCTACGGTATTCGACGACGGCAGATCGGTTGGACCTTACGGACCCGCCCATCTGAATACTGAGCTCGTGGCCTACCTGGGCAAAAAGATCACACGCGAAACCGAAGCGGACATGGGCTCCGACGAGGACGGCATTAACAACATCAAGCCCTCAAGCAACCAGCCGGACAATGATGGAGGCGATGACGGTGTTGTTTTGCCCCTCAACCTGCCGCATTGCCGATGGACAACCTTTAACTACACGGTCAAAGTTGTCAAGCCCGGCACGGATCTCTGGGTTAATATCTGGTGCGACTGGAACCGTGACGGCGACTGGGATGATACCCTGGAATGCACTCGCGGTCCGGCGCCGGAGTGGGCGGTGCAGAATCAGCTCCTGTTTAATCTACCTGAGGGGCTGAATCAAATCACAACCCCGGCCATCCTGCCCTGGCACCCGGCGGACGGGCCGAAAGAAATCTGGATGAGAATCACTCTTTCGGAGCAGCCCTGGAAAGGTGGCAGTAATCCTGACCTAAGGGGTAACGGCGGTTCCGGGCCTCGGATTAAATACCGGATTGGTGAGACGGAAGATTACTACTTTACGCCGGACACGAGCTATACGGTGTGCGAAGATTATAACGGCGACGGCGTCATCAACACACAGGACCTGGTCGATCTTACAGCCGCATGGCTTGAGAGTTGTCCGGAGTAACAGTAAGTCTCTGAGAAATGTGCGATTTGGGCTGTGAGTATTACCCTGCTCACAGCCCTTTTTTTCATGCCGGTGCGTGCTCGCAAATCAACCCAATCCATTCACACCTCGATGTGTTTGCGGTGATTTCGTAATCGGCAGACCACAGATGCAGACTGGTCGGGATTGCACGAATCGCAGGCATACAATGAACGCTACTGAAAACCGCAGGAATTCCCGCCTACTGAAACGCGCCGCGCGGCAGAAAGAAGATACCCGGCCCCATACCATCGGGATAAGGAACGGTGCCATCGGCTGAAATCGAAACCTTCATTGGAACAACGTCCGAAGGTGAATAGGTCTCTACGTGACCATCGGTGTAGCCGGCCCGCAGCTTGATTTCCGGAGGATTCTCGGGATCACCCTCGCGCGACCAATATGCTGAAAGAAGCCACGTTTCGGGAGTGACCTTGGCTCCTTCGAATCGTTCGCAACTGCTGTGAGACCAGGGGCTTCTCCAATGATCGTAGCCATAATAGTCGGTGACAAGCAATTTGCTGTTGCGTCCGCCGCTGGCCGGCCCTTGCGGCCCTCTGAAAATAGCCCTGCGGCCGCCGAGGAATCCAACGTAATTCCAATAGAAGCAATACGTCCCGCCGACGGGATCGGCTGAAAAAGCGCCATCTTCGGGATAATCCCAGTTATCGCCCGCGTCCCATGCCTGCTGCAAATAGGTATATCGCTGCGGCGCATCGGGGCAATACATCGTCCTGGCATCCGGGATATAGCTCCGCAGATATTCGCTCATGGCTCTGTGCAGGCCCGGGCTGCGGTATCTGTTCCCCGCCAGCTTGGTTGGATCGGACCAGTTCCAGTTATCACCAAATCCCACAGTGGCAACGGATTCGGGGTATCTCTCGTGGTTGTCGGAAGCAAAGAGATTCACCCCCGAGGTAACCTCTTTCTGGTTATTCATACTCTCTATCGCCCGGACCTGACGCTTGATCCGTCCTATCGTGGGCAGCATTATAGCCATGAGCAAGGAGATGATGGAGATGACTACAAGGAGTTCAATCAGCGTGAAACCCCTTGCTTCACCCCCTACCTGCATTTGTCTATATCGAGCGCTAATGTTCCTTGTCCTCCTACCATGCCCAGACTCCTTACGTCTGCGCTCGTAGCGCGTATCGATCCAAACTAATGGTTAATTATACGCACCATTCCATGACATGTCAACCATAATCTTCAACGTCCGAAAAAAAATAGCTCCGGGCAAACTGACCCGGCAATTCTCAATAAACGTTCAGTCTTGATATCCCGGAAGGCTCCAGCTTAGCCGGATTGCTCTTCGACACGGACCCCGGAACCTTGTTCTGAAGCAGAATTTGGCCCTTCCGGTGTTATTTCCTGGGAATTTTCTGCCAAATCCGGCTCTTCAGTACCCTCGGCGTTGCTCCATGACGGCGACCCGCTCAGGCTCGCAAACGGTGTTCCACCATAGGCGCCCATGTTTATTCTGCCTCCGCGGGGCACCCGCTCGCGCCCAACGCTGGCGCCTGGATCTCCGGCATCGATGCAGGGGCTTGAGACTGAATCGGTCACCCATTTGCCTTGTTTGGGGGAATATCTCCCATATCTGGACTTCAGATGGTAGTCGCCGTTGACGAGATCGGCAAACTGGGGGTCCGTACTGATGTTGCCTCTGCTGCTGTCCGCGGCGATTTGCTGGATGTCGCTGTAGCGCGCACGGCAGTGGTATAAGTCGCCATTGAGGTTACCCCAAAGAATACAGTTGCTGATATCGGGATTTGCCCCATCTTGAGCACTGATACCGTACTGGTTATTCGCGATTGTCAGATTCGTGAGCGTGGGTGAAGCACTGGAACAAAAGATGGCGGCTTCCCCGCAGCCGGTGATGACGAAATTACGCAAGACGCACCTTGAGTTCTCGGCGGTGTAAAATGAGAATGCGATGCCCGAAGGAGCCGTAACCACGGCCGCATCATCTGCGCTCTGGAGAGTTATTGCCTCGCCGCGAAAGAGAACTTCTTCCCGATAGATCCCTGGCCAGACCATGACGGTATCGCCGCTAATGGCCTCGTTCACAGCTCTCTGGATTGTGGCGAAGGCGTCATCTCTGCTCATGCCGCTGTTGGAATCCCTTCCGCTGACACGATCCACGTGGAAAATCCAAGGATCCTCACCCTTACTGGCTTCGACGGTTCCGCCATACGCGCCCATATTGATGCGCTTGCCATTTGGAAGCGGCTCGGATCCAATCGGATCCTGAGGGTCGCCAGCATCAATGCACGGGCTGTGTTCTGCGTCGATGACCCATCCGTTACTGCTCGGCTCGTAGTGGCCATAAATTGACTTGAGGTGATAGTCCGCAGATCCAACCGACACGAACAAAGGGTCGGCGTCCGTGTTCCCCTGGCCCGAATAGCCTCTCTCGATATCTGAGTAGAGAACGGGACTGCTCGAAGCGGGACTGACGAGCCGGACCGGGACGCCGTCGTTGTACCACACAATGCTGTTTCTGATTGCAATGTCGCTGCTCACCGAGTGAATACCCCCACCGGTGGAGGAGGCCGGCTGAGTCCCTGAGAGCGTATTGCGGGCCACGGTACAATTCGTCACAAGTACGGACTCCACAATATTGTCACTCGAGACACCGGCCGAGCCGGCAAAGATCCCGCCGCCCACGTCGGCCGTGTTGTTTGAAATGACGCAGTTTTCCAGGACGAGGTCGCAAGCCGACCCGCCGCCGTACACACCGCCGCCTTTCAGGTTTCCCGGTGCGCGGTTAAAAGAAACGTCGCAACCCACTAACCGAACTTTGCTTTGCCAACAATAGACACCAGCTCCGAGGCTATCACGATACCCAACATTCTGCGTGATCGTACAGTCAATGATCGTGGCGTCAGCGCCTCTGAACAAGCCGATGCCGGCGCCGCGTCCGCCGGATTGCGATGAGCCCTGGCCGCCGGCGTGGCATGCTTCGATCCGGCAGTCCATAATCGTCGGGGTGCCTCCCACGCACCCGATCCCGCCCCCCACCTCAGCCGAGCATTGTTTGATCACACAATCAACGATACTCGGGCTGCTGAATTCACAGAATATGCCGCCGCCGACCGGATGGTTGGGGCTTGAGTTCCAGCGCACGCTGTCGGCCGGAATCTCCGAGCCCTGTACGAGGCCGCCGGTGATCGTGAAACCTTGCAGGATGGAGCCGGACCCTTCCCCACTGTGGAAATAGACACCTCTGCGGCCCGCACAATCGATCGTCGTTGTCCCGGGTCCATCGGCGCTGCGAACGGTAATAGTCTTGCCCTGGAAGTCGATATTTCGGTTCCCGTCGCCGGCGTAGGTGCCCGGAGCGACTTCGACGACGTCACCATTCGACGCCGCGTTGATGGCTGCCTGGATCGTACTGAAATTGGCCGGCACACGGATCGTAGCAGGCGCGGCGTACAAGCTCACCGTCAGATTATCGATCAGCACTTCAGTGCCGAAGAAAATGACGTAACACACACCTCGCATTGACTCGACCGAGATGTCGTGACTGCCCGGGTCCAGCTTCTGTGAGCTTGACCAATTGACGCCGTCGGGCGAGAATTTGTAACGCAAATAACCTGACGCCACTTCGCTGCCGTAGGGGAGGCGCACGTCAATATGCAGGCTTCCGCTGACCGCCTTGCCCGGCATGGTCCGGCCTATGGGAAAGCGGTAACCGAGATAGGCCGGCTCGCCGTGGTAATCGCCAAATCCCAGCTCGCGCTGCGGCCCCGAATCCGAATGATACAGATACGCCTCCGACGGAGGATAAGCCCCCTGAGGCCAGAAAATAGAATGGATATAGCTGTCCGCCTCCGCTTTGGGCGTGCTGAAATCATCCTGGTACTCATAGCTCCAGTCAGCCCTGACCTGACCGGGGGCCAGGCACACCGCAGCTACCGTAAAAATAATCGCAGTCGCCCAAAACCAACCTGTGCCCGGCACTCTCATTTACGTCACTCTATTATTGAATCCAATAGGAGTCTGTACCCTCAACTCCAATCCTCGGCGATGGCATTGGGTCAACCCTGTAGGTGACCTGCTGTCCCTTAGTGTCCTCCTCTGGCGTTTTGCGTGTCCCGCAGCCGGGTACGGTGCAATCCCCTTCGGTCTATTCGAGAGAACCTTTGAGCAACTGAACGAGCCAGAGCAGACCCGGGCTCTCGTGGTAAGACGTCTTTTCGCTTCTCGGCCTGACCGGGCGCACGAACTCCCCGCCCACTCCATCAACAGACTGCAGGTATGAGAACTTCAGATTTCCCTTGTCGCCCTGGTCGGTGGTGAAAGTGATCTCGTCGATGACGTCCGTCTCCAGATCGATTTTGTAAACGAGCCTTACATTCCCGCAATCAAGCTCCACCCGTATGAACTCGCTTTCCGGTGTGTACTTTGTCTCGAATTTGACGTGCTGTTCGGCTGCATCCCGGCGCACGGTGTCGATAGTATGCAAGCCTGCCCAGGGTCTGAGCAGTCCTTCGAAGAAGCTGCCGCCCTTGTATGTCCCGAGCTGATCGGAGGCTGAGCGGCTGACAAAAGCATCAGCGTATGAATCGGCAATCGTCAGGGACCCGACCTGAAGTTTCAGCCAGGGACTGTATGATTCGCGCAAATAATCGACAAATGGTATTCTGCCCGCACCCCAGATGTTCTGGCCGTTGATTTGGCCCGTGACTCTAAAGTAGGTCCAGCCGCGGCGGTGCATCTCGTCGCGGTTATCAACGGTCTTAGCTGCGGCCGGCCAGTCTCCCTGGAAGAAATCTTCATCCAGCATATTGCGATGCCGGATAACCCACGGCCGGCTGTTGTCGCCGGCTTTATCGCGGGCGGCAACCACCAGAAGACCTTTGCCTGAAGCCGCTACGTGCTCCGGGGCCTTTGAACTGCCTTCAACCTGACAGAGGAATTCGGTCATTTCGGGAGAATCCGTGGGGACCTTGAGCACGCTCAGGTCACCGGCCCACATCCGATGATTATTGATGGAAACGGTACCGTCACGGTAGAGGTAGTTGGCCCGGGCATTCTGCAAGACCTGCCAGGACGACCTGTCACCGACCGCCCCGGATCTGGCCCGCAGCATCATAGATCCCGACGGACCATCCGGGAAATAATACCAGAACTCTTCCTCGGCGTTATCGCTCCGGTCGAACGGAGCAACAGATCGAGGATTGGACGTCGCTTGCTCGGGACCCTCGCTATGGCGTGAGGTCGTAACGACCGTACCGACCGTTAGGACGCCTGCCGCCGTCAAGGATATGATCGCCGTCTTGGTTGTCGCCAGGCCGGCGATTCCCGCCAGAAGGCCAACCTTCGTGGCGGCAGCCGTGACCGAAACCTGGGCCGCAGCCACCTTGCTTGGGGCGGTCATCTTGCCGAACAGCACCAGAGCCGCCAGGAAAGAGCCTTTGCCAAAGCCGTTCTTTGAAAGCTCCCGCTGCAAGGCCCGCTTTGCGCGCAGAAACAGCATGCGCGTGCCAAACTCGCTGCAGCCCATCGCCTCGGCGATGTCAGCGTACGCCATATCATCATAGCACCGCATGACCAGTACGGCCTTATGCTGCGTCCTGAGCTTCTGCATGGCCGACCAGACGATCTGTTTTAGCTCTTCTCCCACGAGCCGTTCCAGTCCATCATGGTGTTCTTTCGCTGAGCCGTTGCGCTCCGCACTGGAGACCGCAAGATTCCGCTGCGTCCGCTCGGTTCTGTAATGATGCCTCAGCTTGTTCGTGGCGATTCCATGCAGCCAGGGCCAAAACCGTTCCGCGCTCTTCAATTTGCCTAATACCTTGTACATTTCGAACAAACTCTCCTGTACTATTTCTTGAGTCAGTTCTTCCTGTTGAGTCAGACGATAGACAAACGTATGCAGACGTCCTCTTGCCTGCTCAGCCAACTTCTCGAGGCACAGCCTATCGCCGCACTGAGCCCGCCTGATCAGTTCGATCTGATCTAACTGCTGATCCATACCGGGCTCCTCATATCGCTACCACATCAATAAAAATCATAATAAAGTGCCACCACTAATGCCAAATATAACGTTTTTTCAGTAATTCTGCCAGTTTCTGGTCTTGGCTATCCCTTTGGGGAGATTGCCGATTGCCGATTTCGTGACCGGTGATTGGTAATCGAGCATCGGCACCCATTCACCAGTTACCATTCACCGACAACCAGTGATCAATCGTAAATCGAAAAGCTATTCCGTATCTTATTGATTCAGAAGGACTTACGAACAAGAGAACCGGTGAAACATTCACGGACAACAGGCATCTCGACATCAATCGGAGCTGGGCGGCTCTCCGGTTTTCCATTTCCTGAACAGTTCCTCATCACGGCTGAGACGGAAAGGATATCCCGTGAAAGCATCGTACACGGCCACCGCATCCAGGGTTAGCGAGGTTACATTGGAGCCGAACAGACTCTTGCCAATGGATGGTTCACGGATGTAGCCCAGCACCTTGACATGGTGCCCATCCGCCACGGTCGTTTTGCCGCTGGGATAAACGACAAACAGCGAGTTGTCGGCGGCGGCGTTTTCGGCCTCGCTCGATGCCCCACTTTGAACAAGTATCCGAAATGCCGTCTGGCTCTCGGTTTTCTCGGCATCCACAACGCGTCCGGCGAAAGCGTAAAGCTTGCCGGCGTGGTGCTGCGGATTCTGTTTTATCTCCCGGAGCTTCTCTATGCCGAAGACCTTGTATCCCGTGGGATCTGGGTACGTGCAACCGCCGACGATTGAAAAGGCAAGAACAAACAACGTCTTTTTCATCTTCTGGCCCCTTTGACAAACCCCGTTATCGTACCAATTACCTGCATCGGGTAAAGCCAAAAATTCCTGCTTCACCATGAGGCAAAGGCGGTTCTGAGCCACCCTCGAAGGCCGCCTGAACACCGGCTCCAAAAAGAAGCCCCTGCTGCGTGCGGAGGGATAGGATGAAGCGAGCAGGGGCTCTAATTGTGCATGAGGACATCGTTGCTGAAATCACACAGGATGACGAACATCTGTGTTCAATCATAAAGACCTGTCGCAAAAGGTCAACCTCGTAAAACTACGAGTTCCGTCACGAAAATTTAACAGGCGTTGCCTGGGAAGATTGCCGATTTGCGATTGCCGAATGCCGATTGTTAACTCAAATCGCAAATGGTCAATCGTAAATCGAAAATTAAAAAAGCCCCTGCTTGGAGGAGAGGGATTCAGGAAGCAGGGGCTCGATTGATTGCGTAGGCTCATGCCCAGGAGCTCTTTTTGCAGTTAAGTGCCGGCGATAGCGTCGAACGTAACGCTTTTTTTGTATTTACAGTTTTTCCCGACTGTAGGGCTTTTCCCGATCCTAACGAGGGGCCTACTCGTGCCGCAGTGATTCGATCGGGTCCATATTGGCGGCTCGATAGGCCGGATACAAACCGAAGATCACGCCCACGGCCCCGCTGATCCCAAAGGCCAACAGCAGCGAGATGCCTGTAATGACCGTGGGCATGTGGCCGAAATGGGTCACCATGAACGGGATAAGGGAGCCCAGGACAATTCCCAGGACGCCGCCGATGAACGTCAGCATAAGCGTTTCGGAGAGGAACTGAACGATTATGGCGCGTTTGGTGGCGCCGAGAGCCCGGCGGATGCCGATCTCACGCGTTCGCTCGCTGACGGTGGCTAACATGATATTCATAATGCCTATGCCTCCGACCAGAAGCGAAATCGCAGCGATCGAGCCGAGCACGATACTGAAGATCCGCTGCGTGCGTCTGGCCTGGTACAGCAATTCCAGTGGAACGATGATGCGATAGTCCTTTTTGACCTTGTGAAGACGCGCCAGCAAAGTGTCCAGGATATCCCGCATGGGCAAGACCTGGTCGGTTGACTTCACCTTCACGGTGATTTTTTGCAGTTGCACCTTTTCTATGCTCTGGCTGCCCCCGGTGAAGCTGGCGCTCAACTCGGTAAACCGGGACTTCGCGGTTGACAAAGGCAAATATACGCTGCCCGTAGTCCCGCTTTGGGAGCCCATTGCCGCCGGTGCAGCGGGAGCTGAGTCGCTCCGCTTGCCGCCCACAGGTGGCGTCCCGGCCACACCCACAACACGGTAACAATTGCCCCTTATCCTGATATCTTTGCCGAGCGGGTCGTCAAATCCGAACAGGCCGTTCACGAGCTGCTCATCGACCACGCATACGCTCTGCTGCTGATGCAGATCGATGCTGCTCAAGAACCGCCCGTGGACGATGTGGATGGGCGAGACCTCCGTGTACCAGGGAATGGTGCCCAGGATCTTGATCGCCACCTTACGGCTGCCGTATCGCGCTTCCTGGTCTATCTCGCGAATGGGTACGACAACCTCAACATCCGGCAGGCTGTTGCGAATCGACTCGGCATCCTTATAGGTCAAGCCGTAGCTGCGCATTTGCCGCCCCGTGTTGCTGGTGTCCGCTCGCTCTTCCGGCGGCTCGACCGTCTCGACGATCAAGTTTGTGCTGCCCAGCCGGGCTATCATCTCCTGTGCCTCCCGGCTGGCCCCTTCGCCTATCGCCAGCATGGCGATCACCGAGCATACACCGAAAACAATACCGAGCATCGTCAGCGCAGATCGCAACCGGTGCATCCAGAGGCTCTTGACGCCCAGCTTCATCGTTCTCTTGACACTGGACCAACGCATCATGACCAACACCTTAGTAGCTATAGCCCTGCCGCAGCCACGCAATAAACCAACACACGCTCTGATTCAGCCACAAGCCTCGCGTCATTTCGCGGGCTCTTGTTTGGTTTGGGTCTGTTCTTTCGCAGGTTTTGACTCGGTCCCTGTCTGCTCTTTCTTTGCAGATTCAGGCTCAGTCCCTGCCTGCTCTTTTGACCCCTGCGGCTCATTCCATTTCGGCGGATTGAGCAGCACCTTCTCGCCCTCGGCCAAACCGCTTTTAATCTCGACGAAATTGTCGTTGAACAACCCTGTCACGACCTCGCGCTTTTCCGGAGCGCTTCCGGCAACATAGCAGATCTTTTTGTCCTCCACCGTGACGACAGACTGGATCGGCACATAAAGGACGTCGTGAAGCTCGTCAATAATGACCTTGACCTTGCCGGTCATACCCGTCTTGAGCGAATCATGCGTTCCGTCAATACCGATATCCGTGGCGTAAACTTTAAGGTCCGGATTGAGCCAGTCCTCCGTATCGGCCAGCGGCGCTTTTTTCAGCACCGTGCCCGTGAAGGATTTGTCCGGAAAAGCCTCGATGGTTATCTCGGCCGGCTGGTTCGGCTCAATCTTATCGATCCAGGTTTCGTGAATCTTGACTTCGACCTTCATTTTGGACGCATCAGGTATTGTTATGATCTTATAACCCTCAGGCACCTCCGCCCCCTGCTCGATTTTTATCCTTACCCACCTCTCGGTGCTTGACCAGTAAACCACCTGGCCCGCCGCGGGCGCCCGAATCGTACAAGCCTCGATCTGGGTGTGCAGCTTTTCCAGACGCTGCTTCTGCATTGCATACGTGGACAAGGCGCTGCTGAGCTTCGCCTTGGCCTGGGCCAGTTGCGCCCGCGCACGCGCCTCGGTGCGCTCCAGCTCCAGTTCGGCCTCTTGATAGTCACTCAGCAACTTCTCGGTTTGTTTTGCAAACTCATAAAGCTGAAACAGTTCCAGGGCGATCCTGGCCTTCTCCTGGTCGATCTCGAGGCGTTGCTTATCCAGCCGGTCTTTCCGGAGCTCGGTCTCAGCAACGTACTGTTTTTCATAGAGTTTCTCCGTCCATTCCAGGGTATAAGCAGCCTTCTCAAGGTTCGACTCCGCCAGTGCGATACTGCCTTGCAGCTCACGCAGTTTCTGTGAAGCCTCGCCGCCCAGACTGTTGGGATCATCGAGCAGCGATGCGATACTGAAGTTTGGATCTGTCTTTTTGATGGCTTGCGCAACCAACTTTTCTGCGACGGCCTTCCCAAGATATTTCTGAAGGTCCATCAAAGCAAACTTCAACTTCAACTCCGCCGCGGTGACATTGCTCTCGTTTTGCTTTACCTGAATCAGATACGACTCGTTTGCATCCGCCTGGCTTGCCTCCGCGGCGGTCAGCTCGATTTCCCTTTGGGACAACTGCTCCTTCAATTTCGACGAATCCAGCTCCGCCAACACCTTGCCGTTGTTCACATCTTCCGGCGTGATGACGGTGCCTTCGGGGACTATGTTGACTATGGTTGCCTGCCCTTCCACCTGAGACTTGATATCCACCGTCTTGACGGCCTTGATGCTGCCGCTTTCGGACACGGTGATAGCTAAATCACCGCGCTTCACCGCAAACAAACCCGTGCCATCCTGCGGACTGTCCGCCCCGCCGCCCTTCTGACGCAGGAAGCCGAATGTACCTACAACCGCGACCATAATCACGCAGATCAATATCAAAAGAGTCCGCCTGGCCAAACCCGATTTGCAGGCCGCATGGTCGCCTCGTTTTCCAACGTTCATTGGCTTCATGGTATCGTCTCCCTCAATTGGGGTTCCTGACTATTGCTCGATTCTTCGTGTGCTTTCTCTGGCGGCTCTCCGGAATCGTTTTTTTCTGCGGGGCCGGCCTGCTCCCACATCCCGTCCGGCCTGACCTGCAAAACGCCTATATCCCGGAAGAAGCTCAATTTGGCTATGGCATGGGACACCAGGGCTTCCGTGACATCGTTTTGCGCGCTCAAAAGAGCGTCCTGAGACTCGAGCAAATCGCGCGTAGTCACCCGCCCCGCCTGAAGCAGAAACGTGGTACTCTCCACACGCGTTTCGGCCACCGCCAGACTGGTCTTCTGAGTTCTGTACCGTTCCGAGAACTCCTGTAGCTGACGATAGGCCCGACGAACATCCAGCTCGACCTCGTCCACGTCGTTCTGGTATTCACGCTGTCGCTGCTCCAGCGCGATAAGTGCCTCCCGGTAGGCGTTGCGCTCAGCTTTGCGGTCGAAGGGCAAGTCCGCCTCGAGGCCGAGCGCATACGTGCCGTTCTGAAATTGCACCCTTCTGACGTTCGTCCCGGGAGGCGACGCGGCGCTCGCGCTGCCGACCAGGTTGAGCTCAGCCCCAAGGTTGTCGGCGGCCACGACGACTTTGCGTTCGGCGTCGTCAACGGTGTCGGCGCTATTAGCCAGATCCAGGCGCTGAGCCATCGCCGCCTCAATCGCAGCATCCAGCTCGTAACCGGGCTCAGTTATGCCCATTCCCTCCAGGGCCTTAAGCTCGTTCTGATCCAGCACGACCTGGGTGCTGGTTGGTAAAGACAGCGTGATCTTGAATTCATCGAGTAGCTGCTCATAACTTTGCTGGACTTGGATGTAGCTGTCTCTGGCTTTCAGCTCGCTCTGCCTTGCCTGATCCACCTCGAAGGGAGGCTTGCGGCCGGCCTCGGCCTCCATCTCCAGGCGCTTCCTCGACTCCACCCTGCTGTTGTAGTTGTTTTCGGCGTTGGTCACGACGTCCCTCTGCTGCAGAACACGGTAGTAATCGCTGACAATAAGAACTACAAAGCTCTGGCGATAACGGTTGAACGCGCGTATTTGGTAGAGGGCGTTCCGCTCGGCCTGCGTGAGATTCTCCTGGACGATTTTGCGGCCGCTGCCGCGAAGCAGCGGCTGAGTAACACTGGCGCTCAAGACCGATCCCAGCGATGTACGCGGGTCGCCCGTCAGAAAACGCGTCCAGTCGATAGCAATGCTGGTACTGACCTGCGCCCCGTCGGCCAAAAGCTGGTTAAAACCCGCTTCGGCACCGGAGCCAACCTGCTCATCATCACTATTGCGAAGATAGCTGGCGTCCACCGTCCCAAACCACCGCCGGGCGAACCGATGGCGGGCCAGAGTCAAATCCAGCGCCGTCAGGTAAAGCTGCTCTTTCTGCCGCTGGTAGTCCCTGTTATGGGCTGTGGCCAGGGCTACGGCCTGGACAAGCGTTATCACACCCGATTCAGGTATGGCCTTTTCAACTCGCATGTCATTGGACGAGGCGGGGATATTGCTGTCGCCGATGATATAATTCGACTTGTTCCCGAAGCCGTCCTGCCATTTGTCGTCGATAATCTGATAAACCTCTTTGTCCGCTTCGGCTTTGTAACGCTCGGGACTGCACCCGGCAACGAAACCGACGAAAACGCCGGCGCCAAGTAACCACCAAAGCCACAACCGGGGCTTTTGAAACATAAACTCCGTATTTCCCAATAGTTCCATGCTTTCTCTGCTCACATCCAAAACGACATGCAGTATAGTGCAATAAGCGCCAATCACGAGTTCTCACGCAATCACCCGGTTGCGCGACTCCTGAGAAACTCCACGGCAGGTATTTAGGAACGCGATTTGCTAGTTTTTTTGCGGTTTCAGAGGCCCTGATTGGCCGGAACGGAAGCCCGTCGACCTTGCCAATATAGACACTCACCAGCCCGTATCCTATCCTGTCTATATGTTAAGACGCAGCACTCAGTAATATGTTACCAAAAATCTCCGAGTTATACAAGAAAATCCGGTTTTTTGCAGGACTTTCACAGTCTGTCAGCCCTTGGGCTGCCGAATCCCACCGGGGGATAGTACAAGCTCTGCTTTCGGCAAAGCAACACCCCAAACGGGATGAACCGGCCACCAATACTACAAGGCTAATCGTTGCCGCTGCGCCTGATGGGGCGACTGTTCACGATTTGACGTAATAACGAGGGATTTACCTTTGCTCCAACTGTTCGCTGAGCAGGCGAATATGACGGTTCTCTTCTTTAATAATCATCTCGATGGTCTCTTCGCTGGACGGGTCGCGCGCGAAGTCTTTCAATCCGTGATAGAAAACAATGGCTTCCTTCGCTCTTCTGACCGCGTCTCGGAAGATCTCCTGTCTGTGCTCCCGGTCAACCGGGCCTTTGAGCGAACCCGGCTTGGTCGCAAATACAGCCAGACCCGCCATGACGTGGGGATTGGACAGGACATAATTGTCCGGGTCGAACGTTCCGAACTCACCGGTCTTTTCAGAGAATCGTTTTCTCCTCTGTGCGAGGACCTTTTCGTGCCGAGCCTTCCATGCGGCCAGCTTGTAGCACGTATCACGAACTTCCGGATCGTCGGACAGCTCGGCCGTCCTGAGGTAGAACTTGGCGCCGTTATGCTCGACTCTTTCGGCTATTTGGAGAATCTCAAAGACGTTGAATTTAGTCTCCATAAGTCCGCCTCTTGCACCGAGAACATCGCCCTTCTTCAAGCGTTTTCTGCATTACTCAAAACACTTTTGCATGAACGGCAAAAAACGACGCTCGGCTGAGCTTCACCTTTAGGATACCAAATTCACCCCGCACATTCAACTGAGTCAAGGAATTTTTCTTATCCGGCAACTTTCAAAACAGCGGCCGCCCGGAGTCTGGAGTTCTTGATCGAGCACAGCACCTCATTGGCCTGCTCCAGGGGAAATTCCTCGACCGTGAGCACGATGGGGATTTCGGCCGCCAAGGGCAGAAACTCCTGTGCATCCTTACGCGTGACGTTAGCGACGGACTTGATCTCTTTTTCAAGCCAGAGATATTGAGCGTAATCCAGCGGCGGAACAGGTGTTTCCTTGCGAATAGCGTTTATGACCAGCCTGCCGCCTCTTTCCAGAACGCCGAGGGCGTCGCGTATGCATTCCCCTGCCGGCGTGAAATCCATGATCCTGTCCAGCTTCACGCCCGGTCGGTCGCCGGAGGAACCCGTCCAGGCGGCGCCGAGGCTCTTGGCCAATTCAGCATGCTGGCCCATCTTGGTAAAAACAAAGACGGAACTGTTCGGGAATCTGTACTTGATGATTTGAATTACGATGTGGGCCGACGCCCCGAAACCAAACAGGCCTATTCTCTGGCCGTCCGTTATATCGGCGAGCCTGAGCGTGCGATATCCGATGACCCCTGCACACAAAAGCGGAGCGGCCTGCGAATCCGAAAACCGCTCAGGGATCGGATAAGCGAATTCCTGACCAATGACGGTAAACTCTGCATAGCCGCCGTTGGCGTCCTTGCCCGTCCATTTTGCCCGTTCGCAGAGATTTTCGCTGCCGGCCCGGCAAAACTCACATACGCCGCAACTGGAGAAAAGCCATGTGATCCCCACCCGGTCGCCGATACTGAATTTGGTTACAGCTTTACCTTTATCCACCACCGTTCCTACCACCTGGTGGCCGGGAACGATTGGGGATTTCGTCGGCGCCAGCCGGCCCTCTGCTTCATCGAGGTCGGTATGGCAGGCGCCACAGACCGAGACCTTGACGAGGATTTGGGGATCACCCGGCGCAGGGACCGGCAAATCGGCAAGTTTCAGCGGCATGGTCTCGATCGGCGCCGGCCCACCCAGAATCATCGCCTTCATTGTGAGGTTTCCTTCTCAAGCCGGCTTGCGAAAACGTCGTAGCTATCCCGCCCGAAAAGGCAAAAAACGACCTTTTCCAGTCCGGTTTGGCCCTTGAGATATTCGATGGTTGCCTTCAACATTATCTGGGCGCACCGCTCGATGGGAAATCCGAAGATGCCTGTGCTGATAGCTGGAAAAGAAATGCTTTTCAGATGATTCTCGTCGGCCACTTTAAGCGAGTTCAGCGTCGCATTTTTCAGTTTTCGGTCCTCGTCGCCCTCGCCCATGCGGGGACCAACGGCGTGAATGACGTGCTTTGCCTTCAAATTGCCGCCCGTTGTTATGACGGCGCCGCCCACAAATGTGCCGTCTATTTTATCGCATTCGGCCTGTATCTTCGGTCCGCCTTTTCTCCTGATGGCGCCGGCCACACCGCCGCCCAGCACTAACTGAGCGTTGGCCGCATTAACGACGGCATCCGTTTCCATCTCGGTGATATCACCCTCGAGTAGTTCAAGAACGTGATTTCCAATGTTCCCCTTCATCGGTACGATTCACGACATCAGAAAATTTTGCTTCTGTCGCTAAAGAAGGTTTCCACTTTCTTCATCAAGCCCCGCTCCTGGGATTGACCTGCATCGCGTTTGGAGTTCTTCCTGCGGCTGCTACGATCCCGTGCTCTATCGCCTGTTGCGGCCTCGGGCGTGAAATCCGCCTCGATTCTGGCGATGGTCTCTGCGGCCTCAGCCGTGATCCTGGCTATTTCCTTAGCCGCTTCAGCTTTCACTTTGGCTATCTGCTCAGAACAGGCTCGAACCTGCTGCCGTGTTTCAGCCTCAGCCTTTACTCTTTTATCCGCTCCGGTTTGAGCCTTCTTTCCCGCTCTCGTTTTTGGTTTGGTTTCGGCTGCCGTCTTCGATTCGGCCTTGGCCGGAGCTGCATCGCAAGTCCCGGGGCCTTGCGGCGCCTGGGCAACGGACCGGGCCTTGGCCTCGAGTCTCTGCTGCGCATCAGCCTCACTGATGTTTTGTTCGCCCGGCTTGAAGAACAGCGGTTCGGCGAATTGAAGTGCCACGCGATTCACCCGGCTGCTGAGGCTATCGACCCGGCAGACACGACCGGCCCGGCTGAAAAACACCGTATCGAATGAGCCGTGAGAGTCAAAATACGGGACGCCAAAGTCTGCCGTGACCGGCTGGTCCGGACGCGGACAGCTCTTGTCGGCGTGGAAAAGCATGGCCATACCCCTGCTGGAGACGTCAACCAACTGACCGGAGAAAGGCTGTTTCTGCTCCGGGTTTGTTGTGAACCGGACGGGCCAGCGGTAGCGCAACCGCTGCTCTGCTCTCCGTGAAGAGTCCCGAGCACTGCTTTCGTTGGGCTTTTTCATCCTTGACACCGCAAAATCTCCTTTTCTGCTTTCCCCAGTGGCGAATTCATCCTTAAGTAAGACCGGGAAAAAACAGGCGGCGCCCGGATTCGAACCGGGGAATAACGGTTTTGCAAACCGTCGCCTTAGGCCGCTTGGCTACGCCGCCAGTTTGAAATTCGGCTCGAAGTTTACAGCCATTTCGCCTGTTTTGCAACAAAATTCCCTCGTTTTCACGAAGCATTCGCATATTTTCTGCAATATGTGGGATGGAAAAACCGTCTAAACCTTTTACTAAAGATGATGAAGAATCACCATGAGTGTGGTAATATGGTGCAATTGAACATGGCTTACGATAGACGCATGGGAAGGTATGATGTTCTTTAACGCATTCTGGACACGGGTGTTAACAGAGAAGTCTGTTTATCAGACGTCTGTAGCGAAACTGTTTGAATCGAAGAAACGCCGCAGCGTATGGCGCATAGCGGGGTTGACGCTGTTTTCCTTTCTCTTTGTCCAGGCAGGGTGCCGCTCCCCCACAGAATACCGCGGCGAGGCTGACAAGGTCGCTTCGGACATTATCGCGGCAAAGCAGGATGAAGCATTTGGAAAGACTGAGCCTCTTGATATTGAACGGCCCAGCGATACTCTTCGCCGGCGCCTTTTGACCGAGCAGAATCTGGCTGTTTCGTCGCAGGCTTCGCTCGGCACGGACCAGCTCAAACCCATAGACCACTGGCCCGAGCCTAATTACCCGCAGGCAACGCCGTCCGATAGCCTGTCCGACCTGGCGATAGAACCCAACAAGCCAGTCAAACTGTCGTTGATACAGGCCCTCCAGGTGGGCGCTCGCAACAGCCTCGAATACCAGTCCCGCAAAGAAGACGTTTTTCGCACGGCGCTGGCGCTTGACCTGACGCGCAACACCTTCCGAAACATCTTCGGAGCCCAGGCGCAAAGCGAACTGAGCACGGACACCACGGTCACTGAGCTTACGAACGACGCAACCGCAGACGTAAGCCGAAGGCTGAAAAACGGAACCAACATGAGCGCCGCAATGGCGATCAACCTGATGAATCTTTTGACACAGGGCGGCGCATCGTCCATGGGTCTGAGCGCCGACGCCACAGTATCGGTTCCCCTGCTGAGAGGTTCCGGCAAGCATATTGCCGCTGAGCCTCTGACCCAGGCCGAGCGAAACGTAATCTACGAACTGTGGGATTTCGAACGCTACAAACGTACATTTGCCGTCAGTATCGCGCGGGGGTATTTCAACGTGCTGCGTCAGATGGACGTCGTATCCAATGCAAAGGACAACTACGCCAGCGCCGCGACCTCGGCCCGCTGGTCTCGCAGGCGGGCGGACGCCGGCCGCTTGCGAGAGATTGACGTGGACCAGGCGATCCAGCGTGAGCTAAGCGCCCGCAATAGCTGGATATCCGCCGAGCAGCAGCTCAAGAGCAGCCTCGATTCGTTCAAGAATACCGTCGGTCTTCCAACGGACGCCCTGATCAAGTTGGATCCCAACGACCTGGTTCAACTGAGGGGTCGGTCAGAGAAGGTTCTTGAAGAAAAGAGAACGACATCGCAACGGGATGCCTCCGAGACCGCCCCGCCTGCGGATGCTGATATAGAGCTGGTACCGGCCAGCTATGAGGACGCCGGACCGCTCGAAATCGACGAGGCGGTTGCAGTGAAGCTGGCTCTGGAGAACCGGCTGGATTTGCAGGCGGCTACCGGCGCTGTCTTTGACGCACAGAGACAGGTGGTGGTCAAAGCCGATGCCCTCCGGGCGGGATTGAACTTGGGCGGGACAGCCCGATTTTCCGATAACAACAACGACGGCAGTGTGCAGTTGTTTGACCGGGGCAATTATGCCGCCCTGCTCACGCTTGATTTGCCTATCGAGAGGACCAGGGAGCGAAACGAGTATCGCAACAGCCTGATCGATCTGGAACGGGCTACAAGGAGCGTGCAGACGCTCGAAGACCAGATCAAGCTGTCCATCCGCAACGAATTGCGCACGCTTCTCGAATCTCGAGAGAGTCTTAAAATTCAGGCCCAGTCCGTTGTAGTTGCGGAGAAACGGGTCCGGAGCACTCAGTTCTTCCTCGAAGCCGGGCGAACGGAAATCCGCAATTTGCTGGAAGCCCAGGACGCCCTTCTCTCGGCCCAGAACGGCTTGACGCGAGCGGTCGTAGATTATCGTATAGCCGAACTGGAGCTTCAACGCGATCTGGACGTGCTCAAGGTGAACGAACAGGGTTTATGGCGAGAATTCTCGCCGGAGGTAGTCGATAATGGCCAATGATAATGCAAAAAACAACCTTCGCGGACTCAAATCCTTCCGGACGCTCGGCGTTATTGCGGCGGTTGCCGCCGTCGTCCTGATAGTCTTCTGGCTCAAGGTGGTCCGCGGTGACCAAGACCCAACGAGCCAGCTTGCTACCTTTGTTGTCAAGAAAGGTCCTCTGACCATCAGCGTGCTGGAGTCCGGCACGATCCAACCAAGAGACCAGATCACGTTGAGATGCGAAGTTGAACGAACAACTTCCATCGTACGCCTCGTTCCGGATGGCAGCCTTGTGAAGGAAGGCGACTTACTGGTCGAGTTGGACGCCAGCACCCTGAAAGACCAAATCATCGACCAGGACATCCTGGTCCAGAAAGCCGACGCCGCCTACATCAGTGCCCAAGAGAGCTTGGCTGTGATCGAAAACCAAGCCAGGAGCGACACCGAGAAGGCCGAACTCACACTCAGGTTCGCCCGGCAGGACCTCCAACAGTATGAGGATGGAATCTACCCCAAGGACGTCAATGATCTCCAGGCTAAGATCCGTCTGGCCCAGGAGCAGGTCAAGCGCGCCGAAGACGTGAATGACTGGTCGAAGAAGCTGTATGAGGAGAAATACCTCTCCGAAACTGAATACACCGCGGATCGGCTTTCTCTGCAAGGCAGAATACTCGAGCAAGACGTGGCGATGAGCACTCTCGATCTGTTGAAGAATTTCACACACCAGCGCCAGATCGACCAGCGGACCAGTGACGTCAATCAGGCGGAGATGCTTCTGGAGCGTACGCAGCGCAAGGCTTCCGCCGATGTGGTTCAGGCGAAGGCGGAGCTGAAGGCCAGAGAGCTTGAGTACAAGCGTCAACAGGAGAAGATGAAGAAAGTCGAGGATCAGCTTTCCAAGACGACGATAAAAGCCCCGATGGACGGGATGGTGGTCTATGCGACCGGTTCCGGCGGAAGAGGACCTTTCGACCGTCGAGAGCCGCTGGATATCGGTGTCCAGGTCAGCGAGCGGCAGGAGTTGATAAACCTGCCAACGACGCAATCGATGAAAGCTCGGGTGGATATCCATGAAACGAGCCTCAGGAAGGTCCAGCCGGGTCTTCCTGCAGTCATCACCGTTGACGCGCTGGCGGGCAAGAGATTCCTCGGCAAGGTGGGTCTTATCGCTCCCCTGCCGGACGCCCGAATGATGTGGGCGAACCCGGACCTGAAGGTCTATCCCGCAGATATAAGCCTGGAAGACAGCGACAACTTGCTGCGTACAGGTATGAGCTGCAAGGCTGAGATTGTCGTTGCTCAGTATGAGGATGCGTTGTATGTGCCGGTACAGTCGGTGTTGCGGGTTGGAGGAAAACCGACCGTCTTTGTTGTCAAGGACGGCTCAACCGAGGAGCGACAGGTCGAGGTTGGCCTGGACGATAACAACGTGATCAGAATCATCAGCGGTCTGACCGAAGGAGAGATCGTCTGGATGACGCCTCCGCTGAAGGCGGCGACCATTGAACCCGGCTCACGCACGGGGGGAGCCGCGCCCGATGCGTTTGACAGCTCCGACACCATGCGGGATAGAGTGACCCAGAAACTTGAAGAAGCGGCCAATGGGACCGGCCAGGCCGGACCCGGGCAGGGACCGTCGGGGCCACAAGACACCCAGGGCCAGCCATCCGACCAGATGGGTCAAATGCGCCGGCGCCTCGAGAACATGACGCCCGAAGAACGTCAGAAGGAAATGGAGAATATGAAACGGCGTATGGAGAACATGACGCCGGAGGAACAAGAGCAGATGCGCCAGCGCTCCCAGGGCCAAGGCTCAGGCTCCAGACAAGGCAGAGGTTCGAGGCAAGGAGCCGGGCAAGGCGGCCAGGAAGGAGGCCAAAGGCAGGGAGGAAGCCAGAGACCTCCGGGATCGGAAAGGAACCCATAGATGGCTAAACAAGCCCCGTCCAACGACCATCAGGAAATCGTCAGGCTTGTTAATGCGCGCAAGATCTACCAGATGGGAACTGAGCAGGTCAAAGCGCTGGCCGGAGTCAATATCTCGTTTAAAAAGGGGAGCTTCTGGGCGATCATGGGGCCGAGTGGTTCCGGCAAAAGCACCATGATGAACATCTTGGGATGCCTCGACCGTTTAACTTCGGGCTCTTACTATCTGGCCGGTCAGGACGTCAGTCAGCTCGATGATGATTCGCTCAGCGAGTTCCGGCTCAGGTATCTGGGTTTCATATTCCAGAGTTTCAACCTGATTCCGCAACTGACGGTCCAAAGAAACATCGAGCTTCCGCTGTACTACTTAGGGTGGGACGCAAAGCAGAGTGCGGAGCGTGCCAAGGAGCTTGCCGAGCAAGTGGGGCTCGGAGATCGACTGGAGCATCGGCCGACGGAACTCTCCGGCGGCCAGATGCAAAGGGTCGCCATTGCCAGGGCGCTGGCGAATGACCCGCAGGTCATCTTTGCGGACGAACCCACCGGGAATCTCGATTCGGCGACGGGCGAGCAGATTCTGGAGCTGCTGATCAAGCTCAACAATCTTGGCAAGACGATCATTATCGTGACGCACGAGCCGGACATCGCCAAGCGGGCCCAGAGCCGGCTGCACATGCTGGACGGCCTGATTGACAGAATTGAAGGGAATCCCGAATGAGGCAGACCAGGATTGCACGAAATATATGGCTGGGCATTGAGAATCTGCTGCTTCATAAATTGCGCTCCTTCCTGACCATGTTGGGAGTGGTCTTCGGCGTGGGCAGCGTCGTGGCCATGCTCTCCGTCGGAGAAGGCGCCAGCAAAGAAGCGCTCGAACAGATTCGCAGGCTCGGCAGCAACAATATTATCATCTCATCCATGAAATCCGCGGAAGAAGAGGCCACGAGCACGACCCATTCGCACATGAGCATCTATGGCCTGACCTACGAAGACTATCGCAGGCTTGCTCAGAGCTTCAAAGATATTCAGCAAACGGCGCCAGTCAAGCTGATGCGAAGGGACTCGCGTCTTGGTGATAGGGTCATGGAGCTGCGCGTAGTAGGGACATCGCCCGAATGGTTCGATCTGGTGCCCCGCCAGGTCCTTGCCGGGAGGGTCCTTCTGAAGTCCGATCAGGACAAACAGGCCCCTGTGGCGGTGCTGACGGAATTCGGCGCTCGCAAGATACTGGCCACCGAGAGCACCATTGGCCAGACGATCCGTATTGGCAGCGACCAGTTCGAGGTCATCGGCATTGTCAAGAGTGAAAGCGGTCAGGCCGGTAGCATTCAGATTCCCGACCAGGACGTGGACGCCTACGTTCCCATCGAGGTCGCACGCCGATACTTCGGCGACATCTTCACCAAGCGCACCTCGAGCGGAGAGGAACGCGAAAAAATCGAGCTGCACCAGATGATTATCCAGGTTGACGATCCCAAGAAAGTGGAGGCCGTCGCGGCGGGTGTTGAACGGATGCTGGAACAGTATCACAAGAAAAAAGACTACGTCGTGAGCGTTCCCCTGGCGTTACTTAAGCAGGCTGAAGCGATGAAGCGAAGGTTCAATATCGTGCTGGGCTCTATCGCCGGCATCAGTTTGCTTGTGGGCGGCATCGGCATTATGAATATTATGCTGGCCTCGGTGACTGAACGGACGCGAGAGATAGGAATCCGGCGTGCCATCGGCGCCAAGCGCAGACAAATTGTCTTTCAGTTCCTTATCGAAACCGTGGTGCTCTCGACCATGGGCGGTATTATCGGCCTGGGCGTAGGTGCGCTCATCCCATTCCTGATAACGTATTTCTCCGGGATGGTCACACTGATGACCTTGAGGGGAATTCTGGTGCCGCTCTTAATCAGCATGGCCATCGGAATCCTGTTCGGACTATATCCCGCCGTGCACGCCGCTCAAGTTGATCCCATCGTGGCCCTGCGGCACGAATGATCCGCGTGGGTAATCCCATCAGGGACACCTAACGGCGAAACAGAATGGCTTCGACTGAGCTCAGCCGAATGTCTTGCCCACCCTATTCATGCCAGCTTCCGCTTTGAGACCTCCGTGAAAATCCAAGAGCGCCAGCAGTACACACCTGCCGAACTTGTTTTCATGTTGTTTTTTGGCGGTTTTATCGTATAATGATGGAAGTTCGTTTAAGACGAACATGAAAGAAAATTGCGCTATGCAGGCGAAAAGGGTATTGCAGAAGATTCTATGCCGCTAAAATCTCAGACTAAGACGTTGCTACGCTGGGTTCTCAGCACAACCAGTGCCCTCGGTTTTGCCGCTGGATGCAGTCCGGAGCGTTACAAGGCCGAGGCGGACAAAGAAGTCTATCAGATTATCGACGACAAGTGGCAGGACGGCTTCGGTACCAAGTCTAACTACATCATCAGCGACAGCAATGTTCCGGCCCCGCCGAATGATCTTCAGGTTGAAAAAGCCGTGCCGGCCTCGGGCGTGATCAGTCTGGCGCAAGCGGTAGCTCTGGCGACGGCTCATAACAGAGATTATCAGCGGCAGAAGGAGCAGCTTTACCTGACGGCCCTGGATTTGACACTGGCCCGCCACCAGTTCGCTCGGCAGTGGTTCGGGACGGTGGACGCCAGCTATTTGCGAAACAGCAGTGATGAAAAGGTCGGCTCCGATGGTGAATTAGGATTCGATCAACTCCTTGCCGATGGCGCCCGGATCAGCACAAGTATCGCGATTGATTGGACGCGTTTTCTGACGGGTGATCCGCAGACGTCGTTAGGCTCGGTTCTGAGCGCCAGTGTGACTCAGCCGCTCTTGCGAGGCAGCGGCCGCAAAATCGCTCAGGAAAATCTCACACAGGCCGAGCGGAACGCCCTCTATCAAATACGTACGTTCAACCGTTATCGCCAGACCTTTGTGGTTACTCTGGTAAGCGACTACTATGGCGTTCTGCAACAAAGAGATGCCGTGACCAATGCGAAGAACAACTACGAAAGTAAGGTTGAGCTGAGGCAACGTTTGCAGATGGAGGCAAATGAGGGCGTCACGCCGCGCTTTCAGGTGGATCAAGCTGAGCAAAGTGAGCTGCTCGCCCAGGACAGCTACTTACGCGCCCAGCAACGCTATGAGCAGTTGCTCGACGCCTTTAAGATCACGTTGTCCCTGCCAACCGACGCCATTGTAGAGCTGAACCAGGATGAGCTCAAGGCGCTGGAAAAGACCGGCATCGTGGAGCCGGACTATGAGCTGGACGCGGCGATCGAAACGGCCCTGGCCCAACGGCTCGATCTGGCCAATAGCACGGATGCGGTTGACGATTCGGTGCGGAAAGTGGCCGTGGCCGCCGATAACCTCGGCACGGAATTGAACCTTGTCGGCAGCGCAAGCGTCGGCTCGACCCCGGAGACTGATTTCGATCGGCTCCAGTTTCATCGCGGCACTTACTCATTCGGCCTCGAAGCGGACCTGCCGCTGGACCGGAAGGCCGAACGCAACGCCTACCGCGAGGCGCTGATTACCTTGCAGCAGCGACAACGTCAACATGAAAAGGACGTGGACCAGGTGAAACTCGACGTGCGGGACGCTTACCGGAAACTAAAGGAAGAAGCGGAGTCCTACCGTACTCAGCAGAAGGCCCTGCAGTTGGCCAAGGTGCGCGTCGGGGTCTCGCCGATATTGTGGGAGGCCGGGCGAATGAACGCCCGGGATTATCTGGAGTCACAGGATGCGTTCCTGAAGGCACAAAACGACGTAACGGCCACCCTGGTGTCCCACGCGATAGCAAAACTGAACTTTTTCCGGGATATCGGTATCCTGCAGGTCAGGCCGGACGGAATGTGGGAGGAACAAGCAGAATGATCTATCATAATGACAAAGCTATGAATTTTAATGCGGACACGCCCATCCTGCTGATGGAGCGGCTGTGCAAAAGCTACATGCTGGGTACAGTCGAGCTGAAAGTCTTGCGAGAGGTCGCTCTATCCATCAACAGCGGCGAATATGTGGCGATCATGGGTCCGAGCGGCTCAGGAAAATCCACGCTGCTCAATATGATCGGCTGCCTCGACCGGCCTACCAGCGGAGACTACTGGCTCGGGGGGCAAAACGTCGCCCTGCTCGATGATGACGAGCTCTCGCTGATACGCGGCTCCCGGATCGGCTTTATCTTTCAATCGTTCAATCTGATCAATCAGCTCAACGTCATTGAGAACATCGAGGTTCCGATGTATTACCAGGGCTACTCCGAGCACCAAAGCGCCCAGCGTGCCAGAGAGCTGGCCACGATGGTCGGCCTGGGAGAAAGACTGGGGCATCGGCCGTCCGAGCTCTCCGGCGGCCAGCAGCAGCGCGTTGCCATCGCCAGGGCTTTGGTGAACGACCCGTTGATCATTCTGGCCGACGAGCCGACCGGCAATCTGGATTCGGAAAGCGGGACCGAGATATTGAAGATTCTTATGGATTTACACCGGCAGGGTAAGACGCTGATTGTGGTCACGCATGACGAGCGTATTGCCGAAAGCGCCGAGCGGATCGTGGAAATCTTCGACGGCCAGATAAGGCACAGGTAACAGCAGATAAACGGACAGGAATAGGTTGTTATGTTCGTGTTTCGCCTCAAACGTACCGCCAAGCTGGGGATTAAGAGCCTGTGGATGCACAAGTTGCGCTCTACCCTGACGACGCTGGGGATTATCTTCGGGGTTTCTTCGGTGATTGCGATGCTGGCCATCGGCGAAGGAGCAAGCCGGGCCACACAGGAACAGATCGCACGGCTTGGAAGCCGCAATATTATTATCAAGACGGTCTCGCCGCCCGAAGATAAAGAGGTGAGCGGCCAGAACCAGAGCATGCGGGAATATGGTCTGACCTATCTCGACGCAGAGCGTTTTCGCGACAGCATGCCGAACGCTGAAGTCGTCGTGCCGAGTCGCCGCCTTCCCCAGCAGGCATGGTACCGCAACCGCAAGGTCGCCGTGGAAGTCATCGGGACCGTGCCCTGGTACCCGGAGATATCCCCGATCCAGCTCAAATCGGGACGCTTTCTCAGCAGCATCGATATGCACCACAAGCAGGCTGTTTGCGTCATCGATGAGAACATAGTGAAGGAACTGTTCGTCCTTGATGATCCACTGAGCCAGAATGTGAAAATACAGAGTGATTATTATCGTGTGATAGGAGTCGTCAGCCCCGAAGACCTCGGGCCAGCGGGCAAGAGCCTTGAAAACGGCCAGACCAAACCGAAAGGCCAGGGCGGCGCGAACATAGGGAGCATTTATGTTCCGCTGACGACGGTTAAGAATCGCTTCGGAGAGACATCCATACAATATAGTGGAAGCAGTGGACGCTCAATGGAAAGGGTCGAGCTGCAGGAGATTACTGTGAAAGTCGGCGCCATGAATGAAGTGCTGCCCACGCGCGATATTCTCGAGACGCTGCTGAACCGATTCCACAAGAAAGACGATTACCATGTCGTCGTTCCACTGGAACTGCTGAAGCAGGCGAAACAGACCCAGCGGATCTTCAGCATTGTTCTGGGCTCGATCGCCGCCATCTCACTTTTGGTCGGCGGCATTGGAATTATGAACATCATGTTAGCCACCGTCAGCGAACGAACCCGTGAGATCGGCATTCGCCGGGCCCTCGGGGCCAGAAAACGCGATATCGTCCTGCAATTTCTCTCGGAAACCCTGCTGCTGACGCTACTCGGAGGCATTCTCGGGATGAGTTTGGGCTCGCTCGTCCCGTTCCTGGTGACGCATTTCGGCCACATGCCAACCGTGATCACCGGCGGCTCACTGTTTCTGGCCTTTGGAATCAGCGGGATGGTCGGCGTTATTTTCGGCCTCTACCCGGCCTATCGAGCGGCCAATATGGATCCGATTCAATCGCTCCGGCATGAATAGCAGACAGCGTGTGCCCCTAAGGGGCGCACCCTACGAGTCTCATCACGTGCCGTCAGCATGAGACTTCCATCACAAAGACATTGGTTTGCGTGCCGGATTTTCTCGCCACAACGTGGAAAGATTCACCAGGGCCGCAGGAGACCAGCAGGTCCAGCTCGTCCCCTTCGAAAACCTCGGATAAATAGGTTGCCTGCACGCTGCGGATATTGCCTCTGAGCTTGAACGCTCTGCTCAGTGCATCCATGCCCCAGCGCACGTATTCGGTATTGTTCACATGCCCGTTCAGGTCAATTGAGCTACCGGGGACAACCACGTGGCCGGCAAGGTTCGCATGGGGAGGGCTTGCGCCGCTGTAGTCGTTATGGGGCTCCAGCCGGCTCAGTTTCTCTTGCAGGACTTTGGTCCCTGTTGTGGGCAGTCCCAGATCGAGATGGAGGAGATTTTTCGGCCGATTCCGCCGTAAGGCGTCCCCGAGAGGACTTTGTTTGTCCAGCACCATCCACTCGCTGCCGGCTCTGAACAGCTCGCCATTGTCCCAACCCTGTCCAACAAACTCTCTGGTCGCGATCAGGCGGCTGTAGCCGCTCGGCCACGTTCGAACAGTGACCTGCTCATTCCACGCCGGCAGCCTGGCGATTTCCACTCTGATGTTCGACAACACCCAATAACCGTCGAGCGTGCCGAGCTTCTCAACGCCAAAACCAAGCTGCTCCGCATGCAGAGCGGCCGCTTCCTGCAAATATTGCATCAGCGAGGCAATCCTGACCCGTCCATCGGCTCCACACTCGTATGTTCTGACGACGAATTTCTCTTCTCTGACGTCCATGACGCCAAAATACCAGATACGCCCGGCAAGCACAACGAAAGGATTTACGATTTACGATTTACGATTTTCGATTTACAATTCGGTATTCTGGATAGACAAGTCAGACCCGTCCGACAGGTCAGACGTGTCGGACAGAGACAGTTGGCATCAAGTATCGAGTATCGAGCATGGCTATTGTCACATTGTCTGAGGTTCATAAGGCGTTTGGAGCGGAGGTCGTTTTAGACCAGTTGAATCTCCAGCTCTACGTCGGTGAGAAGGTCGGCATGGTCGGTCCCAACGGCTCCGGAAAGAGCACGATCCTGAAGCTCATCACCGGCCAGATCGAGCCGGACATGGGTCGGGTCACCAAACAAAAAGGCCTGCGTATCGGCTACCTGCCCCAGGAGGTCACCTTCAGCGGCCGCCGCACGGTTCTGGAAGAGATGCACGCCAGCATGGATGAGCTGCTCAAACTCCAGCGGGCCATCCACACAACCTCGCATGAAATGGAGAGCCTGACCGGCCAGGCCCTGCAGGCGAAGATGAGGCAGTACGACCGCCTGTGCCGCGATTTCGAAATCGCCGGGGGGTATGCTTACGAAACCCGCATCCAGACAACCCTGACAGCCCTGGGCTTCGAGCCGGAGTTGCATCATGCAAAGACATCGGCCCTCAGCGGCGGCCAGTTGTCGCGTCTGGGCCTGTCCCAGGTCCTGATGCTCCAGACAGACCTGCTCCTGCTCGATGAGCCGACCAATCACCTCGATCTGCAGGCCACCGAATGGCTCGAAAAATTCCTGACCGGCTACCCGGGTGCTGCCGTCATCATCAGTCACGACCGATACCTCCTGGACCGAGTTCCGTGCAAGATCATCGAGGTGGAGAATCGGCAGGCCCGGGTCTGGAGCGGCAACTACAGCAATTATCTTCAAACTAAAGAGACGTTACGGCTACAGCAAGAGCGCGAGCACGTCAGGCGTGTCGAGATGGTCGAGCGTACGCTGGACTTCATCGCCCGCAACAAGGACCAGGAGGGAATGCGAGGGACGGCTCGCGGCCGCAAGACCCGCCTGAAGCGGTTGCTCAAACAAAACCCCGACTTCCTCGACGGACCCACCCAGCAAAAGACCATCAGCTTCTCGTTCGGCAAGACCCAGCGTACAAGCGACCTGGTGCTGCGATGCGAAGGACTCAGCAAATCCTTCGGCAATTTGACGCTGTTCGAGAATCTCACGTTCGATGTGCTCCGCGGCGAACATATCGGCATCACCGGCCCCAACGGCACGGGCAAGAGCACCCTTCTGCGATTGGCCCTTGGCCAATGTGAGCCATCGGCCGGCACGATTCGCCTGGGCAGGAATCTTCGCATCGGTTATCTCGATCAGCATGGCTACGTCCTGGACCCCGCCAAGAACGTCCTGGAGGAGGCGTCCGGCGCCAATCCGGCGCTCTCATCAGAGCAGCTCCGCAGCCGCTTGGGGGCGTTTCTGTTCACGGGGGACGACGTCTTCAAACTGTGCGCCGATTTGAGCGGGGGGCAGCGCAATCGCCTGATGCTCTGCCGGCTCGTCCTGGCCGAACAGGACGTCCTGATTCTCGATGAGCCTACGAACCATCTGGATATTGCCAGCCGGGAGATGTTCGAGGCGGCCCTGGCTCAATACGCCGGAACCATCGTCGTCGTCAGCCACGACCGTTACCTGCTCGACCGCATCGTGGACAAGCTGCTTGTGTTCGGCACAGACCCCGTTGGAAATCGCTGCCTCGGGAGGACGGAATTCGTAGCCGCAAGACCAGCCTATTCATCCTATGCTTCGCTGGTTCGCGAGCGTGCCCAGGCCGAGCAGCAGAAACCGGAGTCTCAGAGCACCGGATCAAAGCGGCGGCCCTCGCGCGCCGACAGAGAGAACCGCCCAAGGACACCTGAAGAGCTCAAGCGTTTCAACAAATACAGCGTCGAGCAGATCGAAGAAATGATCACGGCTCACGAACAGGAGCTGGAGGCCATGAAGCAGCGCTTCGGCGACGCCGAGGTTTACAGAAATCCTGAATCACTCGTAGAACTGCAGCGCAGCTTCGATGCAAAAACCGCGGAGCTGGCTCTGCTCTATCGAGCCTACGAACGCCGGGCCGGATGAGAATCGCCAAGTATCGAGAATCCGAAATTGAAAGAAAATGTCTATGACAATTGTGTCCCTGGCCTGATTAATGACACCTTCTACACTTATGGAGGTAAGTAGAATATGAAAGCCTGGAAATGGTTTCTGGTGCTGGCGATTGCCGCCGCAATTGTTTTTGCTGTGTTCAAAGGCCTTGCTGGCAAGAACGGATCGAACAGCCCTTTTGTTGAGGTCACCCGCGGAAGTATCGAACGCCACGCTGTTGCCACCGGCACGATCGGTCCAGAATTCGAGGTGTTGGTGAAACCTCAGATATCCGGCATCGTCAGCCAGGTATTTAAGCGCATGGGCGAAAAAGTACAAGCAGGCGAGCCCCTCGTGAAAATCAAACCCAATCCAACACCCTTTGATTCGGTTGCCGCCAAGCGGGCAGTGGAGGCGGCACGATTAAATGAAGAACGCGCCATGGAGTTCAGAGATAAGGCGAATCCTCTTGCAAAGATCATGAGTTTGATGATGGGCCGCAAGGAGATGGAGCGTCAGTTCGAACAGGCAAGACTGGGGCGCGTCCGGGCGGAAGAGCAGCTCAATCTGATCGAAGAAGGCAAGGTCATCATGGACGATGAAGTGATCGACTCCGTTGTGACCTCTCCCATTGACGGTTATATTCTCGAACGCCAGGTCAACGTCGGCGACCCCGTCAATGCTCTGGGGTCTCAGAACGGCGGTACAGTTTTATGTATCCTGGCGGACATGGATACGCTTGTTTTCCGAGGCACCATCGAGGAGATCGACGTGGGACACCTCAAGGAAGGAATGGAAGCCAGTATTCAGATCGGGGCTTTGCCGGAATGTCATCTCGGCGGCACGCTCGCCGAGATAAGCTTAAAAGCCGCACAGAGAAACAATGCAACCGTTTTCGCAGTGCGCGTACCTTTCAAGAAGCCCGAGGAAGTGGTTCTGCGGGCAGGATACTCAGCCACAGCCAACATCCTGATTCAGAAGAAAGACAACGTTCTTCTTCTACCTGAACGCGTCGTAGAGAGACGAAGAACCGAAGCCTTTGTCAACATTCTCAAAGAGCCAGCCGGACAGAGCGAAACCAGGCAGATCGAGACGGGATTGAGCGACGGGCTTATGACGGAAATCGTTTCCGGACTGGACGAGGGTCAGCGCGTGCTGGAGCGAACCTACAAGGAGATACGGTGATGGATGTTCTGCCTTCGCTTGTCCTCTTTGCGCGGGATTTACGGACTCAGAAGCTGCGTACCTTCTTTGCCTTACTCGGCATCACCTGGGGTACGGTGGCCGTAGTGTTACTACTTGCTTTCGGTGTGGGATTGAAACGCTACCATTCTCGCCGTATGCACGGCTTGGGGGACGGTATAGTCGTTGCCTGGCCGATGAAGACCAGTATGTCGTTTGAGGGTATCCCAAAAGGCCGGCCAATTCGTCTGCGGGCTGAAGACGTTCTGAAGCTGGGTGCCGAAATCCCCGAGCTTGAGGCGGTCAGTCCTGAGATTCCCTTGTGGAACCAGTCGATAGTGCACGGCGGTCGCGATTACAGGGCTTATGTCGGGGGCGTCTATCCCTGTTTTAACGACCTGCGCTATATTTACCCCCAGGCCGGCGGGCGATTTATTAACGCGCAGGACATTGAGAAGCGACACCGGGTCATTTTCATCGGGGATCACATTAAGCAGGAGCTTTTCGGTGATGCCGGAGCAGTTGGTGAAACTGTGTTTATCCAGGGTATCGGCTTTACTATCATAGGTGTGCTGCGTCCTAAGCAGCAAGACAGCTCTTACTATGGTGAGGACCGGCGGGCCGCCTATATTCCTGCTTCGACAATGGCCGGTGTTTTTGGATATCATTACATCAATAACTTCATATACCGCGCCAGAGATCCCCGGCAGCAGTCTTTTGTAACACAGAGAGTCTATCAGGTTTTATCGAAAGTCTGTGGATTTGATCCTGCTGACAGGGAGACTCTTGGGCTTTGGGACACCTCTGAAACAAATAAGTTCATCTTCTATTTCTTCAATGGTTTTAACACATTGTTAGGACTGTGCGGGGTTTTCACGCTAATGGTTGGCGGCATCGCCGTGGCGAATATCATGTATCTGCTCGTCGGGCAGAAGACCGGTGAGATAGGAATCCAGATGGCCGTAGGCGCCAAACCTTGCCACATCCTGATGCAGTTTCTGCTGCAGGCCCTTACGCTCGTAGCTGCAGGTGGTGTGGCCGGCTTTTTGATATCATGGATTTTGACAACTATTATGGGCATAGTGCCGTTACCTGAGCAGGTTGGCGTACCGGAGATGTCACCGATTGTGTGTCTTGTTACTGTAATCCTTCTCGGTGGAATCGGTCTGTTGGCCGGCTACTTTCCCGCAAGACGCGCGGCATCTCAGGATCCGGTCCGCTGCCTGGGATTTGGAGGCCTATGAGTTCGGTATCGCACTTAATACGACAACTCAGGGACGACAGAATCCGAATTACGCTGACCCTTCTCGGCATCATATGGGGAACCGTTAGTGTCACAGTCCTCTCGGCATTGGGAGAAAGTGTCCATAGGGCACTTTTGAAGGGACAGAAGGGATTGGGCGACGGCTTAGTCCGTGTAGCGGGCGGTGTAACATCACAACCCCATACCGGTTTTCCCAAAGGCAGGTGGATTGGCTTTGTCCGGCAGGATGGGCAGCTTATCCGGGATAAGCTGCCGGAAGTGGAACTCGTGTCCTCCGAATTCGGGAGTATTAATGGAGAGATCGCCTGGAACGGGCGCATGATGAACGGGGGAATAGTGGGAGTAGAACCGGCCTTCTGCGATTTGCGAAGCTGCTTTCCACAGGATGGAGGACGTTTCATTAACGACTTGGATATACGTGAACATCGCAGGGTTGTATTCTTAGGCAATGGTTTCAAAGATAGGCTCCTCGGCAAGACACCGGCGGTAGGACAAACCATTCGAATCATGGGCTCGCCCTTCACAGTGATTGGTGTTATGCGTCCCAAATTACAGTTGGGTTCATATTACGGTCCTGACAGGGACTTGATTTTCATCCCCGCAACGACTTTTGAGAACCTGTTCGGATGGCAATACGTCAGCGGTATTCTCTATCGTCCCGGAGCCCCCGCCACTGCCCAGAGAACCAAAGCCACTATCAAGACCCTCTTGGCCGCCCGGCATGGGTATAACCCGTACGATTCTCGTGTATGGAACATCTACGACACAAGGGAAGCAGAATTTGAAGTCATCAATGATGCATGTATCGGAATGCGGGTGTTCATGTTTTTAATTGGGGCACTGACGCTCATTGTGGCCGGGATGGGTGTAGCGAATATCATGTTCGTCTTGGTCCAGGACAGCACGCGCCAAATCGGGATCAAGATGGCAGTAGGAGCAAAACCTGGGCATATCCTGCGGCAATATTTATTGGAGGGATTCGCCCTTGTGCTTGCCGGCGGCTTGCTCGGGCTGCTGTTTTCCTGGGTCGTGTTATTGTTTATCCGGCAAATCCCGATGGATGAAGAGGGATTATCTTATCTGGGCAGGCCGGAGCTTTCCCTATCTACCGCTTTGATTGTATCTTCGGTCCTTACATTGATTGCTTTGGCTGCCGGATTTTTCCCGGCGCGTCGTGCCGCTTGCGTCGATCCGGTCGAGGCTCTGCGATATGAATAGGTGGATATGAACCACGAAGGATTCATGGTACTGCGTGATGTAACCAAAGTGTACCCGATGGGAGACACAGAGGTGCGAGCTCTGCATGGAGTTGATCTGCAGATTGAGAGGGGAGAGTTTATCGCTATACTCGGCCCTTCGGGATCGGGCAAGTCCACTCTTATGCACATACTCGGGTGCCTTGACAGCCCTACGGCCGGCACATACCACCTCGACAGCCTTGCTGTTCAAGATCTGAGTCGCAATGAGCTCGCCGAGATCAGGAATCGCAAGATTGGCTTTGTTTTTCAGAGCTTTCACCTTCTGCCCAGAGCCACAGCCGCCGAGAATGTGGAGCTTCCGATGGTTTTTGGAGCCGTGAGGGCTGCCGAACGCAGCGCCCGGGCGGAATGCGTCCTTGAGCAAGTCGGCCTGAAACATCGAGCAAGGCACCTGCCTAACGAGCTATCCGGCGGAGAACGCCAGCGCGTCGCCATTGCACGTGCTCTAATTAACAAGCCTTCCATCCTTCTTGCCGACGAGCCGACCGGCAATCTCGACTCGCATTCGGGAGCTGAGATTCTTTCACTTTTCGAGGAGCTCCACGCCGAAGGCCGGACCGTCATCCTTGTTACACATGATGAGATGATTGCTTGCAGGGCGCATCGTGTGATCCGCATTCGTGACGGCAGGATTGAAGAAAGAAGTAGTGAGAATTGCTCTCTTTGACCAGGGCTGACGATCGTATATTTGGAACGTCGCGCACTTGCAGCCCGAAACGCCGCCAGCCCTTCCTCTGACCTGCAATCCGATTGCCTAAGTTAGCCATGTACCTGTGCAAAGAAAACGTATGAACACTCTTGTAAGTGAATCGGCCAGTTTGCGTTAGAAACTTTTCAGAACTTCAGTATCAGGTCGGCCAGCAGCCTTCGGTAATCCATGTTCCTTGCGTTGTTGCCGGTATCTTCGGCGTGGTAATAGGTCAGGCCGGACTGGAGATTCTTGGCCAATTGATAGGCGAAGACGAACCGATGCCCTCTGGAGTTCGTCTTACTGTCCACAAAATCGGATTCCGTAAAACCGCCAACAACGGCATCTGCGTCCAATTCCCTGTAGTCGTAGCTGAACTCCCAGGTGCCGGGATCTTTAGCCTTGTTGAGTCTGGCGCCCACCAGCCAGCCCGTATCTTCATACGTGCTTGCATCCAGGTTTCGGACCCAACTGCCGAAAAGAGCCATCGGCATCCCGGAACACTTGAATCCGTACTCCCCGAAGGCCTCCAGGATGTTATAATCGCTTGCGTACACGCCACCCGTGGACGTGTTGCCGAAGAAGTTCGACGAGCCCCACGTGCTCTTGAGGTCGGCGTGCCCTTTCAGGTTGCCGTAGTCTAAGTAGGTGGCGCCGCCGAGCAGGTAATCGGAATCGCCCAAATCATGTTTGATGTACGTCTGGGCGCCCCATAGCGACGTATCGGCGCCGCTGCTGCTTTCATCGACCCAGAACCCGCCGCCGTTGAAGAACAGCCGGTCGGCCGGACTCAGCGGCCGGGATATCTGGCCCGCCAGACCTTCAGGATTGAGATCAACGTCCCAGATCAGCTCATTCTTGCCTACTCTGTAGAACGGATTTTCCATTTTTCCGCCGAGCACGTTAAACCCGCCTGCGGCCGGATGCCAGTTGAAATAAGCCTGATCCAGCCAGATGTTCTTCTTATTGAAGCCATCCGTGAGGTCCTGATTCGTGGAGATGGGGCTCTCATCGCTGCCGGAGGCGATTCGGAAGATAGCGTCCCATTCATCGTTGACGGCGGCGTCGAGCTTCAGCCGGGCACGTATCCGGTCTCGATCCCGGCCCGTTATCCAGTCGCCGGTGCTGTCCTGTTCGTCCTGGTGGTCGTGGCGGTACCTCAAATCGCCCGATATCTTGATTTTCTCGGCCCACTTGAGGCTCTCCGGCAGGGTGGCCGGTTCGGTCTTTTGTTTTGCCAGTTCGTCGATTTTCTCCGTCAGGGCCTTCTCCTTTTGTTTCTGCTGCTGCTCCAGTTGAGTGATTCGGTTCTGCAATTCCGAAAGCTGATTCTTGAGATCACCCAGCTCATCGGCCTTTATCGGGGCGGCCGGCAGCCACAAAACCGAGAAGGCCAAACTGACCAGAAGTAAAATCCCTTTTTTCATTTTGTCCTTTCCCATTCACGTGTCTCCTGAAAACACTCCTATTGATGCGCCGTCCCAAGCCAATCTCAGGCAACGACTTCACACTTCAGCACGACTAAATGTCCCCCTGTTATCAGGCTCATATCAACCGCTTATATGTTACAGTCTCCTGTTACTTCCACAAGGGTCAACGATGCCTGTGGCATTACAGCAATGGAAGAGGCCGCCTGTATCAAAGTCTGGATGTCCTCGACGCTTGCCAGCGGCTGCATGAAATAGCTCTTCACCTTCTGCGCAGGCAGGCTTGAAAGCAGATGAACCCGCGCCCAGCGGATTTCCCGGGCAAACTGGTACGCTTTATGACCGCCCATAACAAACTTCGTTTGTATTCGCCTAAAGATGTCATTTATGTCCTTAGCTTCTGTCATCCATCGATCGAACAATTCACTGCCGTGGCCATCGCGGCATTCCGCAAGTACCACAATATCGCCGCCCTCGACCACGAGACGCCGTGCTGTGCTGACAGCCTTCTGCGCCTGGTAGAGATCAACGTCCTTCGGGAATCCGCCGGCGGAAGCGATGACCAGGTTGACGGCCCTGTCCGCCTCGACGCGATACATCTGGTCCACCAGACGAGCGCCTTGGCGAAACGCGGCAAACGGATGGCCGGCAAAAGCGCGGACGACTTCCTTCCGCGAGTTCATGACAACGTTCAGAATGAAATCGACGCCGGCCATGCGCCCGACCTCGTCAACCTCCCGACGGACGGGATTTCCTTCGATTCGGCCGGGGCCGGTCCCGTCTATTTCCATCATCGAGTGGTTGTGGCAGATGGAGGCTGCGTCGGCGAGGCCGGGATAGACGCTCTTGGCTCCCCCGCCGTAGCCGCAGAACTGGTGATACTCGACGTCGCCGGTCAGCACCTTCAAGTCGGCTTCCATGAATCTGCGGTTGACAAGGATCTCCTGCCCCAAAGAGGTACGGCCTATGGACACGAGCTGATCCGGGTCCCGTGCATTATGGTTGATCACTTGTACCGGCAGGCCGCCGCGCAGGGCGTCCAGCTCGCGCTGTGTGAGCGGCCTGTGGAGGCCGGTCGCTACGATCACGGTTACATCCCGGGCGCCAAGCCTCCCTGCCTTCAGCTCATCGAGGATAAGCGGCAGGATATTTCGTGTCGGAACGGCCCGCGTGACGTCGTCCACAACAATGGCCGCCGACTTTCGACCGGAGGCTAACTGCGCCAGTCGCGGCGACTCAATCGGCGAAGACAGGGAGCGTGTTACCTCGGCGCAGAGGTCGGCTACCCCGGCCTTCTCGTGCGGCCGATACACACCCGTCAGCTTCTCGTCGGGTATGTCCACCACTTTTTCGCCGTTACCATACGGAAAACGGACCTGCACTTCACGTCCTTTCGATAGAGACCTCGCTTACACAGCCGGCATCGCAGAGAGTTTCACTCACGGACTTGACCTTACTTTGCCGGATAATGTGGTGGCGGTCCGGGCGAAATGCCAGACTTCTCCGTGTTGCAGAATGTCGCCGTTCTTCCGGCCGATGTGCCCCAACCAGACGTCGTGACGCGTAATCACCCAACGACAGACGTCATCAAGGGACTCGGACTTCCAATCCGGCGCCTTCCAAAGCGAAGCCGAACCGATTGCTCCGCCGATTCTTGCGTTTACAATTACGTAGTGTTGGACCGAAGGACAAGCCAGTACCGCCTCGTCCACTCCGGCGTCATGTGGCACAAAGACGCCCAGAACGACGGCCGGCCGGAAGCGGCGAAGCGCCGTTCTCGCCGAAAGGCGCAGCGTCTTTGAGCCTTCCGGAGGTTCCATGTCGGTGGCCAGGTGGCGCACCCCCAGGGCGGCCAATGGGCCGGCCAGTTCGCCGGCTCCAGCACAGACCTCAAGAACGAGGCCGTTTCCCGCAAACCGGCGCAGCGTCAGCGCGAGGGCTTTGACCATCTCCCGGCTGATGGCCAGGAAGCGTCCCGCGTCATCGCACTCGTCGAACCAGCCGGTGCTTTGTTCGGCAGCGATAAGACGCTCGCACCACATGGCGAAGCATGGTAAGGAATCTTCACGGATTTTCGGCCGGTCGCCTGCTAATGCCGTCGTTTGCATGTCAAACACTCGGTCCACAGCGGTTGATGGCAAAGGCGTTGAATTCCTTTAGCGCCTCGGCCTTGGTCATCTTGCCGTCGCAGTTGTCGAGGACTTCATTGAACAGCCGTTCGCCGGCCTCATCCAGCAAGGTGCCTTCGAACATATCGGAGACGTCCACTTCCATGGTTTCCTGCATTTTTCCCCACGATTCACGGTTGCCGGTCAGCCGCATGGTGATCATCAGCGGATGATTGATCGTGTGCCCGCCGCCGGTGGAGAAGCTCATGACCTGGCTTCCGGCCGCCGCGATACCGGTGATCGATTCGCCGCCGTGGCCGGGTGTATCCATAATCCAGAGACCCGACTCCTCGCCAATCCTTTCGGCGTATTCGAGGGCGCCGACAATCGGTTTGGTGCCCCACTTTTGCATGGCACCTAAAGCCTTTTCTTCAATCGTGGATAGTCCGCCGGCGATGTTGTCTCCGGTCGGCTGGCTGCCGCGCAGATCCACGCCGCAGGCGAGGATTCGTTCGTCCATGGCCCGAATGAAACCGAGTATTTTCTCGGCGATTTCCGGGCTCTTGGCTTTTTTCCGGATGAGCGTTTCGCCGCCGAACATCTCGGTCGTTTCGGCGCCCAAAGCACGACCGCCGGCTTCGATAACCCGGTCGCAGACCCAGCCGACACAGCGGTTGTGGGCCAGGCCGCTGGTTACATCGCTCGTGCCACAGTTGAACCCGTAAATGAGCTCGCTCAGCGGGACTCGCTGGCGCTGCTGGCCGGTGATCCTGCGATTGAACTCGACCGCAAGGTTTGTCGCCTTGGCCAGGGCGTTGATGGCGCCGCCTTCGCGGCGGATGTTAACGACCTCGACCGGCTTGCCGGACTTGGCGACTTCGTGAGCGATATCGTCGGCCGTACAACCCTGTTCCTTGAAATGATCCACGACGATCACGGCCCCTGCGTTGGGATTGAGCCCGTGGCCGACCAGTGTCTTGTAGGTCCGCGCCAGGTCGGGAGCAATCTGGCAACGGCCCAGAGGGTGCACAATCGGAATGGTGTTTTGAACCATGTGTGCTACGCGCTCGCAGGTCGGATTGGCATATAAGGTTCCGCTGAGCATCAAGACGTGGTTGCGGATGCCGACTTGGCCGTCCTCACGAGGATATCCGAAGAAATGATCTCTCATATTGATTCTCCTTTACAAATCTTTTTTCGTAGTCGGTGACGGCTGTCACGAATCCTGCAGGTCTCCACGGCCACGATTGGACTCGATGTTATGCACGTGAACGTATTGCCCGGCGCGAATATCCCGTGAGGCTCTTCCGATGCTCAGGCCGTACTTGATGATCGGATCGCCCGCCTTGACGGCAACGCGTGCGAACTTGTGGTTGGACGGAATATCGTCGAGCAGCGAGACGGTTGTCGTCGCCGTCTGGCCTTCGATTGTACACTGGACGGACTCACCCTTCCGTCCGGACCCAATCAGGTTAGCCACGTTATCGTCCGGATGGATGATTAATGCACGTAAGCTCATTCATACTCCTTTCAGATAATAAATACTCACCATGCCCGCGCGCGTTTCCAGGCTAAGTGGACCCGAAACGCTTCGGCGGCGGCCACACCGGCCTGCTCGCCTCGGGCTTGCACCTGTCGAATCATTTGTTTGTCCAACGGCGAGAAATCGCCTTCGCCACATCGCCGCAGTTGGCTCTTGTGACAGGCCAGAAGACGGCGCTTTAAATCCATCTGGTCGCTCACATCGACCAGAAATCCCGGCTCAAAACCGGTCATATTCACCGTGTCCATCCACCACAGCGCCGGCTGACGATCCATCGCCGCGGCCCGCGTCTTGTGGCCGCTCGAAGCGCAGTACCACGAGGCCGCTTCGGCCAGCGCCCCGGCGGCGCGGTGGTCCGAATGGTAATCTTCCCTCCAGTGAGCCAACACAAGTGTGGGCTTGAACCGCCGGTACAGCTCGATCAGTTTTTTGCGTTCTTTCAGGCCATCAATCAGTTTTCCGTCGCCAAAGCCGCCCCACAGAAGTGTCGCCCCCAGTATCTTGGCCGCCGCCGCCATCTCCCTGCGGCGCACCGCTGTAAGGTTCTTGATCGGTCTGGCCGGCTGGCCGCGATCCCCCTTGCACATCACACAAATACCGATTTCCGCGCCGTCGGCCCGGGCTCTCGCCAACGTGCCGGCGCACAGATACTCCGCATCGTCCGGATGGGCGACCACCGCAAGCACTCGTTCGCCGGAAAAATCCAATCGCATGATATCCCCGCTTTCGATTCCTCTACCGTAATTTGATGTCGGGCGGCTCCGCCACATAGTCGGCAACAATCAGCTCGGCATCCGTATGTGTTCTCAAGAGGGACGCCGGGCAAGCCGACGTCAGAGGTCCGTGCAGCACCCGGCGCACCACCGCTCGCTGCCAGGGGCGATTGCAATAAAACCGCAGCCGCCGCGATGCAAGAATCTCTTTCATCCCCACCGTGACCGCACGCCGTGGAATGACCGATATCTCGCCGCCCACCGTGACCGAGTTGATCGTGCGCGTTTCCCGGCTCAGGCTCAGCGCCCGCGTCGGCAAAGCTGCAAACTCCTCAACCGAGATGGACTCACCCGGCTCCGGCGGCTCGTTAAAAGCGATGTGCCCGTTGATTCCTATCCCGCCGAAGCATACGTCCACTCCGCCCCGCTTCTGGGTCAGCTCCTGAATCACGGCCGGAGCCGCCGGGTCGGGAAATACACGATTTTCAGATCGAGGCGCAAGAGCCAGGTCCAGCAGGTCGTAGAATTTCCTATTCATAAACCCGCGAAAACTCAGAGGATGGTCTATATCCACCCATCGATCGTCATCGGTGAGATACTCATCCATGTTAATCAGCATCACCTCACGGCAATCGAGGCGTTGTCGATTGATCAACCCGGCCAGCACGGGAAACTGGTCCACCGGTCCCACCGGGATAATCAGCGTTGCATTGCGTCCTTCCTGCCGTGCCTGTTTGATCGTCTCGGCCATGGCCTGGGCCATTTCGTCCGCCAGTGCCCCCATGTCACCGCAGGTCCGCACCTTCACCGGCGAGCCCTGGCCGAGTCTGTCCGGACCGATAGTCAAATACTCCGGGACCAAATAGCTCATGCCTGCACTCCTAAAGAAATGTGTTTGGTCTCAAGAAACGCGTCGAGACCTTCGCTGCCGAGCTCACGGCCCCAGCCGCTCTGCTTGAAACCACCGAACGGGCACTGGCTGGTCGCCGGCACCGTATCGTTAATCCCAATGGTCCCGGCCTCCAGAGATTCCGCCAGACGCCACATTCGTGACATATCGCGAGTAAATGCGTATGATGCCAGCCCGTATTCAGTGGCGTTGGCTTTTTCGATCGCTTCGTCTTCTTCGTCGAAAATACAAACGGGTATCGCGGGTGCGAATGTCTCGGCTCGCATGCACAGGGCCTCCGCCGGAACATCAGTCAGAATCGTCGGCTCCAGGAAATATCCGGCGCCTCCCTTCCAGGGTTTGCCGCCGCACAATACTTTCGCGCCGAGGCTTTTGGCCTGTTCGATATGTTCCAACGCCTGGTCCAGGGCCTTTCTGTTAATCAGCGGGCCGATCTCAACGCCTTCTTCCAGGCCGTTGCCCACCTTCAGTTGGCCGGCCCCTTTGACCAGCGCCGGGATGAACCGCTCAGCAATCGAACGTTGCACATAGATACGATTCGCGGCGATGCACGACTGGCCGGTGTTGCGGAACTTCGCGATGAGCGTTCCCGTCACCGCCTGATCGAGGTCCGCGTCGTCGAACACCAACACCGGAGCGTGGCCGCCTAACTCCAGTGATAATTTCTTAATCGAGTCGCCCGCCCCGCGGACCAATTGCCTGCCCACTTCCGTCGAGCCGGTAAAGGTAATTTTCCGGCACAGTGGATTTTCGAGCATTTCGGCGCCAATCTCAGCGGAGCGTCCCACTACTAATTGAAAAACACCCGCCGGCAGGCCGGCCTCATGGACCGCCTCGGCCAGTAGCACGGCGCTGAGCGGAGTGGCGCTGGCCGGCTTGAGCACCACGGTACATCCCGCGGCCAGGGCCGGGGCGACCTTGCGAGCCGCCAGCACTAAGGGAAAATTCCAGGGCGCGATCGCGCCGACCACGCCAACCGGGGTTCGGAGCACCAAGTGGCGCTTGCCCGCTACCTGGTTCGGCACAATCCGTCCGTACGCCCGCTCGGCCTCGGCAGCGAACCATCGAAAATGGTCGATTGTCATCGCCACTTCGCCCCGGCTCTGGGGCAGCGGCTTGCCGTTCTCCAGCGTAATGGTCCGGGCGATTTCCTCGGCGCGTTTGCTCAGTGCCTCGATAATCTTCAGAATGTATGCGCCGCGCTGCTTACCGCTGAGCTTGCGCCATCCACGCCAGGCCTCCGCCGCGTCGCTTATCGCGCGAGCGACGCGGTTTCTTCCGATGGTCCCCACGCGGGCAAAGACTTCGCCGGTCGCGGGATTCACCACGTCGAGGGTATCGGGGGAATCCACCCATTTCCCATTCAGGTAGAGCGGTCGAATCTGATGTGTCTGCGAATGAGCCATTGTCCGCCTCGCCTTTGTCTTATTTAGGAACTTTTTTCCAGTCGTTAAGGAACATCTCCAGACCCATATCGGTCAGGGGGTGCTTGAAGAGATTTTCCATAATCTCGAACGTCATCGTCGTTACGTCCGCTCCAATCAAGGCGGCTTCCAGAACGTGGAGGGGATGCCGGGCGGCCGAGACAATGATTTTGGTTTTGAAACCGTAGTTGTCGTAAATGGTTCTTATCTGTTGAGCCAATTCCATGCCATTTTGGCTGATTTCGTCCAACCTGCCCACAAAAGGACTTACGTACGTGGCGCCGACTTTCGCGGCCAGAAGCGCCTGCGATGCAGAGAAATTAAGCGTTACGTTCGTTCTTATGCCCTCGGCACTCAAGACCTTGACCGCTTTTATCCCCTCTTTGATTAAAGGCACTTTCACCACGACATTCTCGCGAAGCGCGGCCAGCTTCCTGGCCTCTTCGATAATCTGCGGCGCTTGCGTACTGACGGCTTCGACACTTACGGGGCCGTCGATCATCCGACAAATCTCTTCGACGACTTCCATGAACGGCCGACCGGCCTGCGCAAGCTTGGTGGGATTTGTGGTGACGCCATCGACAATACCCCAGCTCATTGCCTCCTTAATCTCTTCGACCTTTGCCGTATCAATAAAGAATTCCATTTTTTTGACCACCTTTCGCTTGAGCTTTGTGCTTGAAGTAACTTGGCATTGATTACAAAGGCTTAATGCGGATATTTCTCCATCGGCATTTGGCGCCGTTGGGCCACAACTGCTTGCCTCCATGCACCTGAAACCCGATGGGCCCTTTTCGGCCTAACTTCTGAAACAGTTCATCTTTAACATAATCCGGCTGAGGACAGCTCTCTCCGTCAAATTCTGCCATTTTTTTCTTGTTGATCCAGGTTGTGATTCGGGGGTATTTCCCGACGCAGCGAACGGCAAGCGTATTCCACTGGCCGACCTTCCAGGTTGCCAACCAGTCCTCCGCCGTGGCACTGTAAACCAAGTAATTCGGCTTCCATGCGATATCGCGTTCATCCGGCTTGGTCTCGAAACCCGTGAGAACACCCTGATCATTTGACTTCCTGAAGATGTTAAAGGGGCGGATGATCATGCGTTTCTCGCCACTCGGAGTCTCGGTCGATATCCAGCCGACGTTGCCATGATCGCGGTAATCTACATACACCTGAAAACATTCTCCCCGAGGGTTTGTTCGAAGGAACACGCCGCTGTCTATGCCCCAGTCCGGGGCCAGCTCCAGCAGCAGCTCAAAATCGCCGTACTCCTGATCGGTCAGCAGAACGCCTCCATTTCCCGAACCGGGAGGGTCCTGCTCTCCTGTAATAGCCCCTTGTTCCACTTTCCAGCTTCCCCCGCGACCGTGGACGATCTTCTGGGTGTTGGTGTGCCACCCTTGAAGGTTTTCCCCGTTAAAGAGACGAATATACCCTTCTTCATTTGCCGGTGCTGCTGTTTGCGTCTTTCCAAAAACAGCCGTGTGGGAGAAAACGCCCAGGCCCGTTCCCAACATGCCGGCAAGAAACTGCCGACGGCTTGCAGTATTGGTATCCATGTTTCTCCTCAATCTACAAAATAGTCTATACGGTTTAATATATTGAACCGGATTTACACGTGACACCTGCTTCGCCCGGCCCGGTGTCAGGCCAGCTCACTAACGTTTACGATTCTTTTATCCCGAGCGGAGATAACGGATCCCTGGCAGATCTGGATGGATTGGCGACCCATGTAACCATCGGGATAAGGATCGGCCTGGCCTGCCAATACGCGGGCGAAATACTTCCACTGATCATTCGTTCCATCCCCGCCTGACAGTTTTATTTTCACGGGCTTTGGAAGAGGTTCCTCTGAGGGAACTCCCCTCGCATGCCCATAAGTAATCTCAAGCTCCCCTTCACCCAGCTTGATGGTCCCATTGATAGCGAAGAAATAATCCGCTCCCGAAGGGCCATAAGCATAAAGATTGCCGCCGTAATTCATCAGGGCGTCGTTGGCATAGCGGACAAGGACCCCGCCGTGGTCCGTAGAGTTTCTTTTGCGCAGGGCAAGATCATTGACACCCTGTAAACTCACGACGGTCACCGGCTCGCTGTCGAATATCCAGTTGTTGACGTCGATAGTGTGGGCGCCCATTTCGTACACCACGCCGCCGCACTTATCCTGATTCAACCGCCAATATTCTTCGCCGGCGGGATATTCATCCGCAGCCGGTACACGCCAGTCACCCCGGTAGGAGTTGACATCCGAAGACAGGATTTGCCCGACCGAAGCCTTTCGGATCGCCTCCACGGCCTTTTTGTACATGGGGCTGTGCCGCCTTTGTGTGCCGACTTGGATAGCTCTTCGAGTGCTCTTGGAAACAGCGATCATCTCGTTGCAATCGGCTACCGTGAGGGCCATAGGCTTTTCGCAGAAGACATGCTTGCCGGCTTGCAGGGCCGCGATGGTTCCCATCTTATGCAAATGATTGGGCAGGACCACGGCGACGGCGTCTAAATCTTCCTGCTGGACCATTTTTTCCAGATCGGTATATTTACGCAACTCAGTTTTTTTCTTGATCAGCTTGGCTCTCTCGTCCATCTTGTGAGGCACGACGTCGCACAGAGCAGCGATTTGGATTTCGGGAACGTCGTTCAAGGCAGAGATATGGGCCTTGCTTCGGTTCCCACACCCGAGAATACAGATCTTGTAGGGGCCTCCGTGTACAGGTTTGTCTATCAACGGGCGATTGCCCGCCAAAACCTGGTGGCTACCCAATAGCGTCAGGGCGGCCGCTTCACCTGCAATCAGGCCATCCCTCATGAATTCTCGTCGGGAAATTCGTTCTGAGCTCATCTTAGGTCTCCTTTCATGTCCGAACATACTTATAATTATGCGATCATTTCTGTCGTAGTGCGGTTAGGTCTTTGCTTAATCCCCGGCCGTCAACTTTCGTACGGACCACAAGGTAACGACGCCGCTTAACACGCATGCCACGAGCCAGTATACACCCCAGCGGTATTCACAAAGCAAGAGCTTGCCCAGTCCGAACAGGCAGCTCAGTGTCGCCAGAATTGAAGCCAGCCAACCCACAAATGCCACCCTTAGATTATCTTTTGCACGTGTGCTTGCATGCTCTGCGACGTCGTCTGAAACAGGTTTCCAGAAGGGCCCGACCGGCCGGACTTTTTCATAAAATGCTTTCAGCTTCTGCTTATCACAAGGTTTTGTCAGAAAGGTGACTGTCACCCAAATGGTCGTGATAATGAAGAAGGATAGGAACATATATTCAAAACCGTGCCGATTGAATTCCACTTCAGAACCGTAAATCCCCCACCGGAACACAATGAGGTTGATAAACGCCGCCGCCATCGCCGCAAATTCACTCCAGGCATTAATCCACCACCAATAAAACCTCAAAATATAGACAAGTCCTGCGCCGGATCCGAGTCCGGCATAGATGAAGAACACGCTTCGCATATTCGTAACAATCAGCAGCATTCCCAGTCCCGCAATAAGCTGGACGACGCTGGTTAATTTCGAAACGGAAACATAATGACGCTCGGATTTATTCTTCGCAACAAAGGGCCTGTAGAAATCGTTGACAAAGTACGATGCACCCAGGTTTATTCGAGTATCAACGGTTGACATGAACGCGGCGAAAAGACTGGCAACGACCAGACCTCGCAGCCTCGTCGGCACAAAATTAATCGTGGAAAGATAGACGGCTTCGTGGTCTGTGAATTTTTCCAGGGGGAATATCAAGAGCGTTGCCAAAGCGGTGATTATAAAGGGAAGCGGCTTCAACGCATAATTAGCAAAGTTGAACCACAGGCTCGCCAGCAAAGCATGTTTCTCATTTCTTGCCGCCAACATGCGTTGGGCAACGTGCGCCTGGCCGCCGGGTTCGGCGCCGCCATACACCTGGGACCACCACCGGACGCACCCATAGCCGATGAGGACCAACAAAGACATTCGGCCCGCTTCGGTAAATCCTATAGTCGGCGCGAAGTCCAGCTTATCCGGCATGGCGCTCTTAAGCTGGGCGACCATATTGGCAAGCCCCCCCACCTCCGGCTGCCGGCACGCATAGACAGCCAGTAATATGGATCCAGCCATGGCAAGTCCGAACTGAACGAAATCCGTAATAACTACCGCGCCGAATCCGGACATATAACAATAGAACAGTGCCGTAAAACCACATACAGTGGCGATACCCCAGCACCAGGCATTGTAATGGGGATCCGTGGCGCTTATCCCTAAAACAAGCGTCCCCACTTTCGATATGGCCACGAGCTGGCTTCCGATGACGAGCATATTCATAATGAAGCCCATGTATAAGGCCCGGAATCCGCGGAGAAAGGAGCCGACCTTGCCGGAGTACCGGATGTCGATGAATTCAGCGTCGTTCAGGACGTTGCTTCGCCGCCAGAGCTTGGCAAAGAAAAACGTGGTGAACATTCCTCCGAAAAGGAAAACCCACCATTCCCAGTTCTTGCTTATGCCGAATTCCCGCGTCCAGCCGGCCACGTACAAGGGCGTATCCAGCGCAAACGTCGTGGCTACCATGGACGTTCCCAGCAGCCACCAGCTCAGGCGTTGCCCGGAAAGAAAATAGCCGCGCATATCATCGCCGGAAAGCTTCTTGGTCAAAATACCGACGATGATGGCGAAAGCGAAGTAGGAGCAGACAATGAGATAGTCCGAACCCGAAAGAGAAATTCTTAAGGTATCCATTTCGCTGTATCTTTCCACGAACTACGTTGTCAGTTGCGCCGAGTCGCCTTTCATAAAGTCCTTGTTCTTATCCCCCACCCAGTATCTCTGGCCGGCGATACACCAAATGAAATGGAGTTCCTCGGACTGACTAAAGACAGGATGAAAGTTCAGAACCGGAATAGTAACGGCATCCATCTGGGCAACCGAATGCACAAAAGTCTTATGCTCTTGGTCCGCATAGACTTCCATCGCACCGCTGCCTTTGGTAAATATATAGACCTCCTCCTGGTCCGTATGGTTGTGCGCCGGCCAGGCCCGCGTGTACGGCTGATAAATGGTATAGCCGGCGATTAATTTGTCGGCTTTCTCGCTGACGTCAAACATCAAATAGACATCTTTGCCCTTGAGGTGTCGAATTCTGCTTTCATCCGACGAGAACTGCTTCCACGAAGAGTAAAAGGGCTCATAGCGATTCTGGGCCTGCGCTTTGCAGACGACCAGAAGGGCCTGTTCCGAGGAGATGTTTTCTATGATGTAGGCTGTGGCCAACGGGATGAACAGCGTGTCGTAGTAGGACAAAGTAAAAGTCTGCGATCCAACCTGGACGTTCACCCTTCCCTTGATACAGAAAAGAAGGGATTCCTCTTTATGTTGATAGAGTTCGTCGCTTTTTACCCCGGGTTTAATCTCAAACGTCCCGTAGCTGAGCATATCAAGATTAGACGAATAGCAATTACTTTTTTGACGGTACTGAAATTGCCAATCATCCGCCTTTATAAGCCCGGCACGTTTCACTTCGACTTCACCCATATCACAATCACTCCCATCTCGGATAGAAATGTAATGATAGCTCAGCGTTCTTTACTAAGCGTAATTTCATACAAATAGTACAGCAATATAATATTAATGTAAGCACTTTGTAAGAACGCCATATCTCGCCTTTTTATCCCCAATTTGGGACATACACTGTTGACAAGAAGTCTGCCGGGGATTAAGTTAACAGACAGAATTCGGCGCCAGGAGTTATCGAATGCACCAGGTAAAAAGAGTTATTCTGCTGATCGAGAGTTCCCGGGCATACGGAAGAAGCCTGTTGCGGGGGATCGTAAAATATTCCAAATTGAAGGGAGGCTGGTCCTTCTATAATGAGCCGAGAGGACAGGAACAATCTTTGCCTCGTTTCAGCAGTTGGCAAGTCGATGGCGCGATTGTGAGGTTGAAAGAGTCCGAAAAGGCTTATCGTTTCCTTGAAAAAGGTATTCCCATTATCGTCGCCCGAGAAGAAAAAGAAATCAACGGCGTGCCCAACATCGTCGGCGACAACGTCGCCGTAGGTAAAATGGCGGGGGAATACCTGCTTAAGAAAGGATTCAAGCTTTTTGGGTACTGCGGATTTAATAGCATCTGGTCCGAGGCGCGTCTCAGGAGTTTTGCCGAGACCATAGAAAACGCCGGCTGTGAGATAAGCGCCTACAAACCCCTGAAGTCGCAAAGACCCTATTCATGGCCGAACGAGCTGCAGCAAATCAGCGAGTGGATTGCTCGCTTGCCGAAACCTTTGGCGATCATGGCCTGCAACGACGACCGGGGCCGGCACGTGATTGAAGCCTGCAAGATCGCCAATGTGAAAATACCGTATGAAGCGGTTGTTCTCGGAGTGGATAATGACGAGTTGTTCTGCGAGTTATCCGACCCACCGCTCTCAAGCATCGCTCGGGATACCGAAGCGGCCGGGTTCGAGGCCGCCGCTGTGCTTGACGCGCTGATGTCCGGCAAAAAAACGAACTGCAACAGGATCATCGTCCATCCGACGCATGTTGTCGCCAGGGTATCCTCCGACATATTGGCAATAGAAGATCCCGAGGTGGCCAAAGCCCTTTCTTTTATACAATACCATGCAAGGCAGCACACACAGGTTGATGAAGTGGCGGATGCGGTTGCTATGTCTCGCCGTAATTTACACCGTCGATTCGTCAAAACCCTCGGGCGAACAGTTCATGAAGAAATCAGGCGCACTCGTGTGGACCGGGTCATTCAACTGTTGCTTGAGACGGATATGACGGTAGCACAGATAGCCTATGAATTAGGCTCGTCGAGTGAAAAACACATAGCCCGAGAGTTTAGAGCAATCAAAGGAGTGACACCTTTAGCTTTCCGCAGGCTTCATACGCGTTTGGCTGTTTCATAGCTTCTGTTGTTCCCCGTTCGGAGCTACCTGGCGGTGTCTCGATCTTGCTCTTTGCGTCGGAACTGCGAGTGAACAGCTCCAATTAGGACGCCGGTTCCGCCGGGGCTTCATATCTTTGACTCCAGGCTTTGGCTCTTTCAAAGCAACGTAACCGTGAATGCCTATCCCGACGTACCGGTTTACCAGAAGATGATGTAGATGGCAATGTAGGCGCCGGCGACAAGGCCCCACCAGAGAAGCAGGCTCTTGTACCAGGGCCTGGGACCCGCTTTCACTTCAGCCGGAAGATAGATCATGCTTCGATTCCATATCCATTGGCTTACCTTCGCCGGCTCTGGAGCGCTCCGCACGTAGCTCATTGCTATATGGAACGCAACGACGGGGACCAGAAGAACACCCGCCAGGACGAACGAGTTGGTATCGATATTCAACATTTTCAGTACGGCCGGCAACAGGGTCATTGGGATACATAACAGCAATGTGGTCGTGGCAGAGAAGTTGTTGGAACGGCGCCATAAAAGGGCTGAGACGAAAACAACAACAATAGGCACGGCCATGAAGAACCAACACTCCTGGAAGTAGCCAAACAGCGTTTCCCATCGGCCGACGACCGGAGCCCAGAGCATGCCGATGATCAGGACTCCCGCAGCCGTGTAACGGCCGACGCGAATCATTTCGCGCTCAGTGGCGGAGGGTTTCCAAAACCGCTGATAGAAATCGAGGGTCAGAACCGTCGAGCACGAGTTAACCAGCGAATCGATGGTGGACATAATCGCGCCGATGAGGCCGGCGAAAACAAGGCCTCGGACTCCGAAACCGAGCGGGCCGATGAGGTGGCTGACGACCCTGGGATAGGCCTGATCGGGATTCTCCAGATTCGGGAACAGCCGGTATGCGATGACGCCGGGGAAGCACACGGCCAGGGTCAGAAAGATCCCGAGGAAGCCGGCAAAGATGACGCCGGCACGAGCGTCCCACTCGCTCTTGGCACCGAGGACACGTTGATTGATGTATTGATTCGTGGCATAGTACCAAAGATGTGTTGAGACGGTTAACACGAGTATGCCGGTCCAGGGCAGTTGGGGGTGGTTGGCCGAGAGGATCAGATGGGCACGGTCGCCGGTGCCTCGCATCGCCTCCCAGCCTCCGACTTCGTGCAGGCCGAGAAAGAAAACCAGCAGACCGCTGCCTAAAAGAAGAATGGCCTGAAACAGATCCGTCCAGACGACCGAGGCCAGCCCGCCTGCAACGGTGTATGCGCCGGCAACGACCGCAAGCACGATGACTGCGAGCCAGAGGTTGACGCCAAAGATGGTGTGCAGGGCCAGGCCGCCCGCATACAGGACGCCGGCCAGGTTGATGAAGACGTAGGACAGGATAGTAATAATGCCGAACGTGATTCGGCTGGATGGTCCGAAGCGGTGCTCCAGCCACTCCGGCATCGTGCTGATGTGCTTTCGAAGGTAAAATGGCACGAAGAAGACGATCATGACGGTCATAGCCGGGAAGACGCTCCACTCCCAGTTCGCCACGGCGATGCCGTAACGGTAAGCAAACCCGACTTCGCCGATGAACTGCTCCGTCGAGACGCTTGAGGCGATCAGCGATGCGCCGATGGCATACCAGGGCAATCTGTTGCCAGCCAGAAAATAATGACTGACGGTCTTCTTCTCCCGGCGGGCGACCCAGAATCCGATAAGAACCACAACTACGACGTACAGGATGAACACGGCGTAATCCAGAGTGGTCAGCTTCATCGAGACTCCCTTCCAAAGGCAAAAACATTAGTTGGTTACGGTATCACTGAGGGCGTTTTTGATGGCCTGCGCCATTTCCCGTTCCTGCTCGGCCGTAAGCCGGGACGGTATGGTGATTATGATCGAACGCTCGAAGAGGTTGTCGCTTGTCGGGCATGCTCCCTTGCCGTACTCAAAGACGCTGTCTGCATTCTGCAGGAGCGACCATGGGTTGCCCGCCGGCGAGAGCGGGACCTTCTCTACCAGCGAACGAATATTGTGATAGATATGCAAACCATATTCGGACAGGTGGAAGACATTATCAATGCCGCCATTCCTGAGATGCCGGGTCACACAGACGGCGCGCGATTCATTTTCGACGGTGAGTATCAGAAACGGCCCCGTATCGCCATCGGGGTCATTGAGTCTGCGAAACGAAACGCCTTCGGTTTCGCCGAGCATATCTTTGATGCGCTGTTTGGAGGCTTTCATGTGCGCGATGACCTGAGGTAGCTTGTGAAGCTGCACGTTGGCGACGGCGCCGGCCAGCTCTCCCATCCGTCGGCCCTGCCCCCAAAAGTAAACCTCGCCGGTTTCGTCGGGCAGGCCCTGTTTCCATGGGATACCGAGGTCGTGTGCGGCTACGAGGCGGGTATAAAGATGCTCGTCGTTGGTGACGAGGAGTCCGCCTTCTCCGGCCGTGACATTCTTGTTGATTTGGAGACTGAAGATCCCCACCTTCCCGAATGTGCCGACCTTTCGTCCCTTGAACGAGCCGCCGTTGCATTGCGCGCAATCCTCCAGCACAGGGATATTATGCTCGCCGGCAACACGCATTACTGCGTCCATGTCGCAGGGTGCGCCCGCCATGTGTACGACAGCGATGAGCTTTGTGCGTTCGGTGATCTTCTTCTCCAAATCGGCTGCATTCATATTGAAGCTGTCGTCCACTTCACACAGAACCGGGATGGCATTGGTCTGAATCACGGCGGTTATGGTCGCCACCCACATGAATGCAGGAACAATGACCTCAGTTCCCGGGCCGACCCCCAGCGCCGACATGGCCGTAAACAGGGCGCCGGTGCCGCTGTTGACGGCCAGCGCATGGCGAACGCCGTAAAAGGACCGTGCCTGTTCTTCCAGTCTATTGACATGGGTGGGAGGAGAGTGGGGACCATAGTATCTGAACAACGCACCTTTACGCACCACGTCGGTGACCGCCTCTTCCTCTTGCTTGCTCAACCAGTTGATGCCCGGAAATCCGCTCGGCCAATTTGTCTCCATTCAGAAGCTCCATTACTCGTAAGATCGATTCTCAGTCACGGCATTCATGCATCTCCTCTGTATCGCGGTCAGTTGGAAATGTTGAAAGTGCCCTGCAAAACAATTTCGTCGCTGCTTTGGCCAATCATCACGTTGAATGCTCCAGGTTCTACGACTCTCTTGAGCTGGCGATTAACCAAAGACAAATGCCCGGGACCCAGCTCGAACTGAACCATGGTGGATTCCCCCGGCTTCAGCCAGACTTTCTTGAAACCCTTCAACTCTTTGACGGGCGTGGAAACAGAACTGATAGGATCGTTGATATAGAGTTGTACGACGTCCGCCCCGGCGCGGTCTCCGGAGTTCGTTACTGTGACGCGAACATGAATCGTGCCGCCTGGGCCGGTTTCCCCGGGAGTGATCTCCATGCCACTGTACTTGAAGATCGTATAACTGAGCCCGTGGCCGAAGGCATACAACGGGGTCGGGGCCATATCGACGTAAGGTTTTCCCCAGGCGTTTTCAATCCAGTATTTCTTGGACGGAGGATAATTGTAGTAGATCGGCAACTGACCCGCGTGTCTTGGGATTGTGATGGGAAGATGTCCGCATGGATTGTAGTCCCCGAATAGCACGTCAGCCACGGCGGCGCCTCCCTTTTCTCCCGGACACCATGCTTCAACAATCGCCGGGACATGCTCGGCAATCCAGCGCGTAGCTAAAGGTCGTCCGTTAACGAGAACAACGACGGTTGGTTTTCCGGTGTCATAGACCGCCTTAACCAGTTCCTCCTGCATTCCGGTCAATTCGAGTGTGGCGGCGTCATACCCTTCGCCGACGGTTCCTTTCTTGCCTGGAGTGCGCCATTCATTTTCACCGACAACAACGACGGCGACGTCAGACTGGCCGGCCGCCTGGGCGGCCTGTTTGATTTCGTTCAAGTCATCCCCGACAACGTGACATCCTTGAACGTAACGGACGTTTGTGTTCCTGCCGACTTTCGATTTTATGCCTTCGAGGATAGTGATGATATCCTGCGTCACGTTTATCGAGGTGTAGTCGCCGAGCTGATTTTTTTCTTGATCGGCGTTCGGGCCTATCACCGCGATCGACTGAATATCCTTACTCAATGGAAGTAATTGGCTCTCGTTCTTCAATAATACAATACCTTCCCGTGCGGTTTCGTACGCGATATCCTGATGCTCTTTTTGATGAACAATTTTTTCCGCCCGCTCCGGGGCCACGAATGGTTTTTCAAACAAACCCAGCCTGAATTTCTGCCGGAGAATACGCCGCACAGCGCGATCGACAAGGTCTTCAGATACCGACCCGTCCCGAACGCTTTGCTCGAGCGGCTTCAAATAGGCGTCCTCATACGAAATGCCCACGTCCACGCCGGCGTTCAGAGCAAGTATTCCCGCCTCCTTTTGATCTCTTGCAAACCCTTCATAGACTAATGTGCTCAAACCGCCGCCCTCGCACAGGACCAGGCCCTCAAAACCAAACTCGTGCCGAAGAATGTCCGTGAGAATATATGAGGAACCGTGCGTCGCAACGCCGTCAATGGCCGGATACGTCGCCATGACTCCCAACGCTCCGCCTTCTTTGATGGCCGCTTCCCACGACGGCAAAAAGACGCTGCGCAGCGTCCGTTCCGAAATCTCCATTGACCCGCGCTCGAGCCCGCCGAAAGGCTGGCTTTGCCCGGGGTAGTGACAGAATCCGGCGACGCACTTGTCCGGGTCCGAGAGGTTGTCTCCCTGAATCGCCTTGACAATTGCCCTGGCGATACAGGAAACCAGGTAGGGATCTTCGCTGTACGCCTCCTGATTTCTCCCCAGCCGAGGATCGCGTATCGGTTCGATGACCAATGTGAAAAGCTGGTGAATCCCAACGGCTCGGGCCTCCCTTGCGGCGGCTGCGTATATTTTCTCCACCAAATCAGGATTCCACGTGCTCCCGATGGCCAAACCTTCGGGAAAGATCGTTGCATCAGCGCACATCAGCCCGTGTGTCCCTTCTTCTGTTTGCAAAAGTGGAATCTTCAGACGAGTCTTTTCGGTCGCAATTCTTTGCAGCGTGTTGAAGAACTCAACCTGTTGCCTGGTTCCTTCTTGGAGAAAACTGTTGGCCAAAGTGAAAAAGCCCCCGCCGGGCCCCAGGTCGTCTCGTAACGTTCCCTCCGTAAATTGTCTGGCAAATTCGAGCTTTTCCTCTTGCCTCCTGCCAAAGACGCTTAGATACGAACACAGCATGTTCATCTGTCCGATCTTTTCCTCAAGTGTCATTCGCCCCAGCAGGTCATCGATCCGTTGGTTGATGGATTTTGATGAATCCAGATATATCGGCTGCTGAGCCTGTGAGAAGACTGCCGAGCACAAGCTCAGCACGAGCATGAACGTCCTTTTAGAAGTAAACAGATTCACGTGCTTCTTTTGACTGACCTTAGATTGTGCAGCCAACGAACATCTCCCTATTGATTTTATACGCGTTTCTCCTATGTTCTCGGTATACTGCGATATTGGGATATTGTACCAGCGATTGAAATATTTGGCCATCAACTTTCTTTGCCGCCTGTCGGAAAGTATCTCGTCGCGTATACTCCAAAAAGTGTCATCGGAGTGATCGAGCGGGGTGATTGGCCCTATGTCCCCGCCTTCATTTCGGATGTGACACCGCCGGAGTTGGAAGTCGAAGAGCAAGTCTGAAAAATTCTCCAACAATCGCATGGACAGTCTCTTGCGGAGACGCGTCTTGACCGAGCCTCCCTGATTATGGTATAATCCTCACCGGTTTTTCAAGAGTTGGCAGTTGTATGTAAAACCTTGTGAATCAATTTAAGGATGGAGTCTTCAGCAGGGATAACCGTGTAGATCCGGCTAAACTGCCGCTGAGCATCCAATATATGCAGACGCTTCTGGAATATTCCGCGCAGGAAACTTAACCTATTGAAATCGCGCATTGTCAGAAGGAGTAGAGCCATGCCCACCAGTAAAATGACCAAAGAATCTGAACAAACATCACTGAGGCCAAACCGACGGACCTTTGGCAAGGCCGTTCTGGCAGGCGCTCTGGGCGGAGCAGCCGCCTTCTCGTCCGTTGCGGAGGCGGCTAAGGAGTCGCGTCCATCGGAGGACAAAACGCGAGACAGCCGTTCCCGTGCGGGAGACCGGGGCATGAAGCTGGCGCTGATGCTCCGCCCGGAAAATCCACAAAGCTGGGTCCTGGCACATCAGATCGGCGTCAATCACGCAATCGTCCCGTTGAGTGCCGTACTGGAGAAGATCAACCGGCAGGATTATCTTGACACGCTGACGAAGATCAAGGCGGACTACGAGGCGGCGGGGCTTTCGATTGCCGGCGTGGAAAGCCATCCGGTCGCTGCGGAAAAGATCAAGCTGGGATTGCCCGGTCGCGATGAGGAGATAGCCAACTACTGTGCCATCGTTGAGGCCCTGGGCAAGGTCGGGATACCGATGTGCTGCTACAACTTCATGGCGGGCATCGGGTGGTATCGCACAAAGGTCGATGTCCCCGAGCGAGGAGGAGCCCTGACCAGCGAATTCGATAATCAGGCCGCCCAGCAACAGGGACTCACCGAATGGGGCACGATCAGCGAGGAAAAAATCTGGGACAATCTGGCCTACTTCCTGAAGCGAATCATCCCCACCGCCGAGAAGGCGGGTGTGAAAATGGCGCTGCATCCGGATGATCCGCCCATCTCGCCGCTTCGTGGTATCGGGCGCATCCTGACCAGTGCCGAAGCCTTTCGCAGGGTCCTGCGGATTGTACCGAGTGACGTCAACGGCATCGCTTTCTGCCAGGCCAATTTCAAGCTCATGGGTGAGGATATCGAAGCGTTGGTCAAAGAATTCGGCGGACAGGGCAAGATATTCTTCGTTCACCTCCGCGATGTTCGGGGCACGCGAGAGCGTTTTCATGAGACGTTTCACGATAACGGCCCGACGGACATGGCCAGGATGCTCAAGCTTTATCACGACGTGGGGTTCCGCGGGCCGATCCGTCCGGACCATGCACCGACTTTGGTCAGCGAGAGCAACGAGCGGCCGGGCTATGCCATGCAGGGAAAAGTCTTTGCGATTGGGTACATGAAGGGTATCACCGAAGCGCTGAATATCCCTGTGGAGTGAACAACGCATGAACAAAATCGGATCTCGTCAACTGTTTGTTCCAGTCATTGCCTTGGCTATATGGGCAGTAGCTGGTCAAGCCGCCGGCAAGGAGCCACAGAAGGCGGATATTTACTTCGTTCCCTTTTCACATTTGGATTTCTTCTGGGGCGGCACACGCGAAGAATGTGTTTCTCGCGGCAACCGTATTATCGCCAAAGCCATCCAATTAGCGAAAGAATCACCTCAATTCCGTTTTCTGCTCGAAGATAACGTATTTGTTGCCAATTTCATGGACTCACACCGGGGCTCGCCCGAGGTCGAGGAGTTGAAACGGCTGGTCAAAGCCGGACGCATCGAGATCGCCCCGAAATGGGTCGGGATTTTCCAGGGCCTGCCGGATGGAGAAGTGCACGCCCGCAATATGGCCATCGGCAAGCGATACGCCCAGGATGTTTTCGGTGTGGATGCGCAAGTGTCCCACTTGGGCGACTTACCCGGATACACGCCGCAGTTTCCGCAAATCCTCGCTCTCTCGCGAGTCCCTTATGCGGTGATTACCCGCATGGGACCCAATGACAAATACGCCTTCAACTGGACGTCACCGAACGGCTCCAAGGTCCTGGCCTGGAATTCTCTGAAAGGCTATGGTTGGGGCACGTTTTTGACCTCAAAGACGAGGTCCGAGGAAGAAAAGCGAGAGCGCTTTCTGAGTGACCTGGCTGACGTTCAGAAGGCATGGAGCGGTCCGATCATGATGCACTGGGGCACGGATCTCTGGACAGCCCCGGACGATCTGGTGCCTACGGTGGAGAAGTTCTTCAAATCGGTGCCGGCGAAGCTGACCATCGCTACGCCCTCGGAGTTCTTCCGTCAACTACAGAAGAGCCGCGATATTCCGGACGTCTCCGGTGAGATTCCGTCCTCGTGGCCGAACATCGTTTCGTCGCTGGCGCACGTTTGGCCCGGCATCATTCCCGCGACGAATACCCTGCTGGCCGCCGAGAAGTTTGCAACGATCAACTATGCTCTCGGTTACGCGGAATACCCGCAGCAGGAGTTTGATTTCCTCTGGAAGAAGCTGGTTGAGTCGATGGACCACAACCACGACGGCCAGGGCGGCAGGATCGGTGACAACCGCAAAATCGAATACGAACAGCTTTCCGTTATCCGGGGCGGCGAGATATTGCGAGATAGTCTGCGTAATATCGCCGAACGGGTGGAAGTGCCGATTCCTGACAGCTTTCCCATTGTAGTTTTCAATCCCCTCGGCTGGGAGCGGGACGACGTGGTCCGGGCCCACGTCACCCTCTATGGCAACGTCGGTCCCTACGAAATCGGGGCTTTCAGAAAAGCAATGCGCCTCCTGGACGAGACGGGCAACTCCGTGCCTTTCTTTGTGGAGGAGTGGAGTGAGAATATCTCTCGGGCGCTTCAGCTTGTCTTCGTTGCCCGCGGAGTCCCTTCGCTCGGCTATAAGACCTACTACCTGGTAGCCGCTGATAAGCCGGATGCGTTTCCGCAGACCGCCACGGTGAGCCTCGACCGTGAAAATGATCGGCGAGAGCCTCGCCGGGCACTGGGCAGCGACGTGCTTGAAAATGCATTCTACCGGCTCAGTGTGGACCTGGCGACCGGCAGAGTCACGCTGTTTGATAAGGCTCTCGGCCGCGACGTGTGCCTGGAAATGGAGATTGTTGCTCTCGAAGAGCGAGGCGGCAATTATATCGGCAAAGAGCCCCCAAGCGGCCGAACCATCGTGAGTATGGTTGATAGCGTAGAGGTCTTGGAGAACAACCCGGTGTGTGCAGTCGTGCAGGTCAAGAGCCGAATCGCCGATATTCCTACGACACAACGCTTAACCCTGTACCAGGGTATCAAGCAGCTTGATATCGAGAATACCGTTGAGTGGAGGTCTGCGAAGCCCCGTTTTGTTCGTCTGCGCCAGTTGTTCCCGGTCGTGTCGCCGAACGCGGCCCTCCATTACGGGATTCCGTTCGGCGCCAACTCGGCGGACAACCTCATGCCCAATGCCGAAACGATAAGAGATGATGAGATCACAAACGAATCGTGGAGGCGCTCTCGCCATATCCACGACTGGATTCACGCCGGTACAGCCGACGGAGGCTTGACCATCGCCACTGACCATCAGCAGATCCGCCTGGATGATGACGTGATTTGCGCCGAGATGGTTCGCGGCACCAAGTACGTTTCCGTGAAGGTTGGGCGTGGGGATGAGATCACCTCCATGTACTATCCGCCTCCGGGCACCTACGTGTTCCGATATTCGCTCTCTTCGGGGCCGGGGGACTGGAAAAAGTCCAAGGCGTATCGCTCAGGTATCGGCTGGAATAATCCGCTGCTGCCCATCAGTGTGGCCGATGAGCTCACGGGCAAATCCTTGCCGCCCACTCGCTCCTTCTGCGCGTTGAAACAGGACAATCTTGTTCTGAGTACATTGAAAAAAGCCGACTTAGGGCCGTCGATTGTGCTGCGTGCATACGAGATTGAAGGTTCGCCGATTCAGACGCCTGTGGAGTTCCTCGGCCGACGGACCGCTTTCAGCGAGGTCAATCTCCTCGAAGAGGACCTCGATGGGACATCGCAGAAAGAACTTCGTGGCGGTCCCTATGTAATTAAGACGATCAAGCTCGATTACCAGTAGCGGCATAGAGGAAACGCACATGATACAATTCAGCATAGTGCGTTCTTTTAACGGCGTCCGGTCAAACTTCACCGTTTTATCGCAATAGGAGAGTCATTGCCATGTCCTTTACGCGAAAAATCCCAGTCCACTTAACCCTGATTTCGTTGATTCTGCCGGCCTGCATCAGTGCGGCTCAATCCGACGTATATGTTGTCCCCTTCTCGCATTTCGATTTGTTCTGGGCCGGAACAAAGCAGGAGTGTCTCAGCCGCGGCAACCGCATTATCACCAGGGCTATAGAGCTGGCCACCCGGTATCCGGACTTTCGTTTCCTGGTCGAGGATGAGGTGTGGATGGCAAACTATCTGGAATCCCACCGCGGCCTGCCGGAAGCAGATACCCTCAAGCAACTGGTCAGGAAAGGTCAAATCGAAATCGCTCCCAAGTGGGCCGGCATCTATCAGAACCTGTCACGGGGTGAGGCTCATGTGCGCAACCAAATCTACGGCAAGCGCTATGCGAGAGAGGTCTTCGGCGTCGATCCGCAGGTCTCGCACCTGGGCGATCTTCCAGGCTATACCTCACAATTTCCCCAGATTCTGGCCAAATCCGGGACGCCGTTCGTGATCATGACGCGCATGGGGCCGCCGGATTGCTCACTATTTAACTGGCGGTCTCCGGATGGGTCCACAGCGCTGCTCTGGAATGCCATAAAGGGATATGGGTGGGGAGTGAGCCTCGGCCTGCACGGGCCGATGGATGAGAAACGACTGACCAAGGCCAAACAAGATATCGATCAGGTGCGACGTACGACTGCTGGCCCGATCTACCTGGGCTGGGGCACGGATCTGTGGGCCCCGAATGAGAAGCTTGTGGAAAACATTGAATTGTTGACCAAGTCTCTGAAGCCGTTGCGGTTTGCCCTGGCGACTCCTGATGAGTACTTCCGCGCGGTCTCGAAGGCCGGCCTGACCGTGCCGGAGTTTTCGGGCGAGATTCCTCATTCCTGGGGCAACATCCTCTCGTCTATGGGGCACATCTGGCCTCCGAACATTACGGCCACTGACGCCCTGATGACGGCGGAGAAATTCGCGGCAATTAATTTCGCGCTTGGTTATACAGATTATCCGCAGGACGAGCTGGAGTGGTTATGGAAGCGCATTCTCGAAGGAATGGACCACAACAACTTCGGCTAGGGCGGATTCATCGCCGACGAAGGCAAGATGGACCACGCCAGAGAGGTCATTTTACGCAGCCGCCGGATACTGAATGACATGCTCCGAAATATCGCCGCGAGGATCAAGAGTCCCTTCGAACGCGGCACGCCCATCACCGTTTTCAACCCGACGAGCTGGAAACGGGACGATATGGTCAAGACGCACGTGAGCGTTTACGGAGACGTGAATCCCGGCGACATCGGCGATTATCGAAAGGCCATGCGCCTCGTGGACGAGAGCGGGGCCTCGATTCCGTTTCACGTTCAGCAATCCTATGGAACTGTGTCGCGGGCTTTCGAAATCGTGTTTGTCGCCAGGGACGTGCCGTCGTTGGGCTACAGGACCTATTTTCTCGTCCCGGCCGAGAAAGCTGATGATTTTCCAAACGCATGTAAAATCACGCCGGACAATCCCGATCCGAACAAGGCCAAACGGATTAGCGGGGCCGATCAACTCGAGAACGAATATTATCGCGTCAGCGTGGACCGGGTAACGGGAAGCGTCACCATCTTTGACAAAGAGCTGGACCGTGTAGTAGCCAAAGACATCGAAATCGCAGCGTCCGAGGAGCGCGGTGGAAACAGTCTGGCTCTTGAACCCACGACCGGACGGACTCTTATCAATATGGTCCGCCAAGTGGAGGTGGAAGAGGATAATCCGGCCCGCGCTGTCATGCGGATAGACGGTAACGTTGGCGGAGTGCCCATTGTGCAGCGTGTGTTCCTCTACGGCGGGATCAAGAGAGTGGACTTGGAGAGCATCGTGGACTGGAAAGACGGGAGCTTGATGAAGCTTGAGCAGCTTTTCCCCTACGAGCAACAGGATGCCCATATCCGCTATGGCATTCCCTTCGGCTCCACCGACGTTAACGATATCATGCCCAACACGGGCCCGGGCAAGGGCGATGAGATTTCGGCGGAAAAATGGAGAACGTGGCGTCAAATCCAGGACTGGATCTTTGTGGGCTATAGCGATTGGGGCCTTCATATTGCCGCCGACCGTCAATCGCTGACCTTGGATGACGGCGTGATCCGGGTCGGCATGATGCGGGGTACTTATTGCACACAGGACCTGACACAGGGCAAAAAAACGGTCCTGGCCCGTGTGCCCCCGCCCGGGACGTATGTATTTCGCTATTCGTTGTATTCCGGCAAGGGGCCCTGGACGGCGGCGAGATCGCAGCGAGCCGGAATGGCGTTCAGCTCGCCTCTGATTGCGGTCAGCAACGTTGACGATCTATCGACCAAATCGCTGCCGCCGACGCAGTCTTTCTGTTCGCTTGAGGCCCAGAGCCTGATCGTAACGGCTCTTAAGAAGGCTGAGGTCAACGGTGACATTGTGTTGCGTGCATTCGAAACAGACGGCCGCGAGGCTCAGGCTACGGTCGAGTTCCTCGGCCGCGAGCGCCGGGTCCGGCCGGTCAACCTCCTCGAAGAGCAGGCCGGCGCCGCTGACCAGGCCGTGTGGCGCCTGAAGCCATACGAGATCGGCACGGTCCGCCTGTCAACGAAATAGGGAATTCGGCTGCAAGTAAACCACGCAAAGCGCGCAATGGCGGCGTCTGTACTGTTAATCGTCAGGATGGATGCCGCCGCCGCAGTGACGTCACTGGCTCCGTCATTGATAATGGAGTATTAGCCGGGTGAATCCGTGAAATACCCTGAGGTCCATTTGACCTCTTTGGGTGTGATTCTCTGCTTTAGCGCCATGACCGCCGCGGCTGCCGCTACTTCTCCCGTTCGCATGCACCACGGTATGAGCCGGTAGCCGTAAAACCATTCGTGGGTGCAGGAAAGGCACTCGCCCACGAGCAATAGGTTATTAATCTTTTTGGGCAGTAGCGCGCGATACGGAATGTCGCACGTGTATGAACGCGGGTTACTTCCTTCGGGCGGCTTTACGTGCATCAGCTCGCCGACCTCATTGACGCGAGGCATTCGCGCCTCGCTCGTGTCGAGAGGATCGCCTAAAGTCCTTTTCAAGACCGCATCGGGGAACTTGCTTTCGTTTATGATATCGTCCCGGGTCAATACGTATTCCCCCAGAGGATGGCGCCCCTCGCGCAGTGCTATACAGGGTGCCATACCTGACTGATAGGCATTCTCAAATCCCGGCACGTATTTCTTCAGGAATTTCACCTCGGCGATGTTGAATTTTCTCATTTCTATCTCGCCACGGCTGGCGTCAAAACCGTTTTCTGCCGGATTTAATCCCCAACGATAGGGAGAAAAACTCCAAACCAGCATTTCCCCGTTTCCTCTCAGCGCGCACATGTTCAATTGAGGACAACCCGAATAGCCTCCCCAGCCTCCGCCCATGACGTACTGGTACGGCATATAAAGTCCATCGGGAATGTCTCCGGCGGCCCTGGCTTTGGCAATCGCTTTCCACAACGCCGGGTCGGATTTTTGATACTCGAACAGCTTGTCGTAGTTGACGCCGCTGATTTTATACATCAGTGAAAAGGGAACAGGTAGGCCTTTCTCATCCCCGGCGCTCTTAAAGGGCGCGCCCGCCCGCGCCACTACGTCGGCTCGCCCCGTCGCGTCGATAAAAATCTTGCCTTTTATCGCCTGCCGGCCGGAAGCATTTTCCACAATCACCGCTTCGATGCTGCCGTCCCGAACGACGGCATCAACAAACAAGGTTCGAAATAAAAGCCTTACGCTTGCCTTTTCCAGCATTCGAATCATCACGTATGCACCATCTTCGGGATAGAAATTCCATCTTCCCGATTGATGAACCAGCACGTTTCCGGGCAGTTGCGGGTACGCTTTCCACGCGTCAAAAAGCCAGCCTTCAGTGCGCAAGCCCTGAACCCACTCCGTATGAAGTGGAAAGGTTCCACCCTCGCCGGTCACACACATATATCCGCTCGTCGCTGCGCCTCCCGGACCGCCGAATTTTTCTATGAGCATCGTACTGGCGCCGGACCGGGCCGCACGCATAGCGGCGCCGAAACCCGCAGGCCCACCGCCGACCACAACGACATCGGCCACGGCGGCGACGGGGATTTGCGTTTCCGGGATTCGAATGCTTTTGTCGGTAGCGGCCGCCGCTGTATTCTTCCCCGCCAAAAGTCCTTGAGCAAAAACTCCCGCGCCCGTAAGCGCCGAAACACCAAAAAAATCCCTTCGATTTATCTTCTGCATAATAGGCTCTCCTGTTAATGGAACATCCCAATTCACTGCGAAAATACGTCTATTTTTGCAGCGCCCGAAGTACGAATAGTTGCGATCTTGTCCGCATCGTCGTAATCCCACGACTCATCTTTTTTGCCGTTGACAAGTACGTTTACGGGCCTTGTCCGGCTGTAGATTTTAGTCGTGGCGTCGCTTACCGCCGCTTCGACGACGCATGTGAGCCGGGAGTCCGAAACCAGCTCGGCACTCCGTACGAATCCATCCGTCGAGCCGATGTAGAGGCTGCCCAGTCCGAGCGAAGGATTGCTGTCCATCTCCAGCTCGATCTTCACGCCCGAGATGAGCCTCTGGGCCGGAATCATGTAGCATGGATAGGCTTTGCCGTCAACTTTTATCGAGCGGATGTAAATGTTTCCGCCGGTGTTATTCTTTGTTTGGAGGGTAATGGCGTTGTCGCCGTGGTGAATAACGGCCTTGTCAATCGAAGGAGATGAAATGATATATTGCCCCGGCGGCGAAGAGAGCGGATAAAGCCCGAGCATGGAACAGAGCAGCCAGCCGGCGTTGCTGGTGTAATGCGTCTTCCAGCCATTATGCGGCGGTTTCGGACGCACTCCTTCGTACAATACTCCTTCCTTGAACAAGGGGACCCAGACATCACGAATGATTTGCTGACCTTTATTCGCTGCTCCGGCGTAGTACAGCAAATAGGGATAATGATATTGATAGTCGTTGAACCACATATCGTTAAGGCAATAATCAATCACCCTGTCCACTAAGTGCTCTTGCCCGGGCAGATTGATCAAACCGTAGGGATCGTGCGGGACGAAGAACATCCAATCCTTGTTCGTTCCCTCGAAGAGACCCTGCGGATTAGGATTCCACGTCATGCCCTTGTTATCAATGACGCCCCAGGTTCCATCGGCGTTTCTCACGCGGAAGACCTTGTTTTCGCCGTCCCAGATATTTTTATAATTCTTGCTTAAACGAAGATATTCCCGCATCTGGTCCGGGTCGTTGTTGGCTTTTGCCAACATAGCCATTGAATGGACACCGGCAGACCATTCGAGTGTCTCGGAGCAGGCTTTTCCCCCGGTCGCAGGCTGTGTCAGGTACCCCAGTTTGGTAAAGCTTGCCGGCAGATATGCCTCATTGCTGAAGTTATCTTTCAACGCGGCATACAGCTTTGGATAGTCCGCCTGAACGCCACTGTGACAGGCCTCGGCAATCAGCACCGGGCAGAGCCTTATGTTGCCGTGCCCGCCCGTTGGGCCTGAAAACAGACAGATGTTTCCGTTGATAAAGCCGTCGCGCTGGTACCGGGCCAGATAGGTATTCACAATATCGCTCATGACCTCTGGATAGCCCAACATCAGGAACGGATACGCGGTACGGAAATTATCCCAGCAGCAGCTCTGAAATCCGCCGATAAACTGCCAGTAAGCGCTTGAGGAAAGAGAACGCGGCCGGGGATAATATGCCGAGTAGCACGAACCTTTGCTGCCGTCTATTATATTCACATACATCGAATAGACAGAGGTGTACGCCATGCGTTTGCTGTTTTCGGAGCCTTCTATCTCCACCCGGCCCAGGACCTGATTCCACGCTTCACGGCAGTTTTGCCGAGCCGTATCGAAATCGGCGAACTCGGAGGCTAAGAATTCTTGCGCCTCGTCCATGCTTGTAAACGATTCCGCGATGGCCGCCGTGACGGGCGAAGCATCGAATCGCACGTACATACCAAGCTTATCGCCCGTCACATTGCCGGCGCCGTCCGTAATGGCGCCTGAGGCGTCGATGGTTCCGAAACCCGTACAGGGTGCGCTGAATTTGATGGTATAGTAAGCACCGGTTTTGCCCGGCTTGCCGATCATCGCCTGAATCGTCCTGTCATCAATCCGAGTCACAGACCTTTGCGTCCATTTGTTAATCTCGGCCCAGTCATCCACCTTATACTTGCTGAAATCAAGTACAAGGTACTTATTCGGCGTCCCCTCCGGAAAGGTCACCCGGAAGACCGAGATGTGCGGCGTGACCGTAATCTCAGCCGCAGATGGGCCGGAGGGCTTGTCGGCCTTGTATTTGACGGTCAGATACGAAGGATCGCCGCCGACCGACGCTCGCCAGTCGTCTTTTTCGGCCCTGAACGTCACGGAATTCAGGCAGGGGTACACCCGGGGAACCAGGGTCATCACATCCGCTATCTCACCGGCGCCGGTTGAGGACACGCCTGTGGTGCCGAGCGGATATCGTATGAGGCCAACTTTATTCTGCACAGCATTACAATACTCTGTACTGTCCAGAGCCAAGACAACATGCGCACCGCCGAGGGCGAAGACCGCACCCAGAACTAACAATACCCGTAATACCGATCCGTGAAACACCATACGCAGTACCTCCAATAGGGCCAAAGTGACATGGTAATTGTAATTTCTCCACCGCCGATGTGCAACATGATCCGGCCCCATCAGCGGTCGAGAGCAAAATGTCGGTTGACGAGCAGGTATTATACAGCGGCGCAGTTGAATCTCCGACTCCACAGACCTGTTACACTGCTTCGGGCACAACGAACGGGTGGCGGTAGTTCCGGCTCAAGAACATATTGGCGTAGTAACTGTCGTCGCCCGTGAACTTCCCGCCAGACGTATAGCAGGTAAGAACCGCAAATCGGCAATGTTCTTGATCAGGGCAGTTCAGCACCGCACCAGTACTTTGTGGTGTTTTCATCCCATCGGAGCCAATCGGCCCGGCCGTCGAAGAAGAGATTGTTGCAGCCCTTGTTGCGATGCCGGTCGCGCGCGACCCGACGCGTCAGGTTGTTGCCCTTCGTTTCCTGATCCGACGGCGGCAAATGAGTGCTCGACCAGACATCGAGATAATTGAACTTGGAAAGAATATCCAGCTCATACCGGTTGCGGACCACGGGGCGCCAGTCCCCCGCTTCGTTGTCGGCCATGTAAATCCGCTGGGCTGGAGACTTAACCTTAATGAGCTTGCTCGGCTCTGCCTTCTGCTTGCCCTTGTCGCCGGTGGTAAGGCCTGGATTATCCATGTCCCAGGCGTTCACGACATAATCGACTGTCTGCTCGCCGTTGCTATGGCCGTATTGGTCGATGCCGGTGCGGGGAAAAGAGGGGCACTGATAGACATTCACCTCCCGGTAATCCTGGATATTCTTGTATTCGTTACCCAGGTAAGGGATGAACGCGAGGATCCACTTGACTTTGTGGTCCAGCGCCCGCGGAATGAAATCATCGTTATCCAGGGCGTATGCGTGCATGGCAATGCCGATCTGCTTGAGGCTGCTCAGGCAGTAAACTGCCCGGGCTTGCTTCCTGACCCGCTGCAACGCCGGCATCAGAATTCCCATCAAAAGTGCGATAATCGCGATCACTACCAGCAGTTCAATCAGGGTGAATGCCTTATTTCTGCGTGCCATTGCATTGTTCTCATCCACGTACAAACAGGTCCTGTCTATATATCCGTTAAAACTGCATTATGACAGAAGATGCCATGCAATATTAGCAATTATAATGGGAAAACAGGAAAAGCGGCAAAGAAAACCCTTTGAACGGTACACAACTTTGGAAGAAACTTCGTATTCTCCGGCAGAAGTGGAGCTTGCATCCAATCCTATCCAACAAGAAGAACGGATACATGAATATCCCTCAAACTTAGGGGATTTTTGAAAGAGTGTTTTGGGGGGGGGATTCACTGAAGGCGCACTCCTTGTGCATAACGATATAAGGGGTAGTTTTCGATTTCTGATAAACCCTTATGACACAAGGAGGTGC
>Ga0315295_10000100_pt1 | contig 70760 bp, 52 predicted proteins | sample YL17G14_0_MG_FD_204453 | JGI IMG/M metagenome (GOLD analysis project Ga0315295, IMG submission 204453) | Sediment microbial communities from Yellowstone Lake, YNP, Wyoming, USA - YL17G14_0 | ecosystem: Environmental > Aquatic > Freshwater > Lake > Sediment | place: USA: Wyoming | collected... | reverse complement strand
TATCACTATCCATGATATTCGGGTCGGTTTGGTACCAGTACGCACCATAAACAATTTGCGTTCCTATTTCTGTAGAAGATATAAATGAAGAATTCATTTGAATTATATTACCCATATCAGATTTTAAATTTATCCATGCGACAGAATACGAAGGGCTAACATCACCACCACCATGCCATGGAATGCCTTCTCCACCTAGTCCTGGAATGGGGTCTGTGAACTTGAAAATCAATTTCGTATCAGTATCAAACTGAACATTATTTAGTAAAATTTTAATTAATCGCCATTGACCATCACAAGTACCTTGTGCGGTCCATTTTTTCGTACCTGTCGTAATAGTAATTAAATCATTGGAATCTGTTTGTGTGGTACCAGTTTTTATTCTTATTCCTTTTGTACAATAATGATAGATGTCCATTGATGGATAGATATTATCACTGGCGGGAACCGTAATAGTATAACCAGAATCGAAGGAACCAGTAATAATATATCCCCTCATTGGTCGATCTTGAATTTCATTTTTATTAGGAAGACCATCTTGATCATTATCAAATACGATTCTAGAATTACCTCCTGAACCATAAATGATTCCACCAGTTCCTGTAATAGTTGGTTGAGAACCGAAATTTACTCCTCCATTTGCAATGTATACTGATCCTTTTATAGTTGCAACACCAACAAATGCATAACTATTATTTATAAAAGAAATATTTGATGGATTTTCATTATTCAAATTATTAATATTTGTTTTTAATGTATCTGATATTTTCATACTCGCTGAATTGGACATTGAAATATTTCCCATCTTTAATTCGTTTGTTGATATCATTAATGATGCGGAATTCGTTAATGCAATTTCTTTAATCGTTTCTGTTATATTAGATTGAAGAATAACATTTCCACTATTCTTATTAATTAATTGTGCAAGTTCAAGATAACTACTATTTATTCTTAGATTAGCAGAATTTAAAACAGAAATATTTTCGAAATGAGGATTTTTCACATTTACTAGTGATAAATCCGCTGAATTTTTCAAATTCGTTATATTCGAATAAAAGATAGTGACATTCTGAATTGAAACATGACACGAATTCATTTCATTGAGTAATGTTGTAGTCATTCGATTTAATTCACTAATAGAAACAGTTGCAGAATTCATTACATTTGTTGAATATGTGTGAAACTCTTTTAATTCAGAAACAATTAGATTACCACTATTTTGTATTTTTAATTGTTCAATCACACCACACATAGAATTTGCTATTTTCATATTTCCACTCAAAGACAAATTTTGAATCTGCGTAAGATTTGATTTTGTAATATTTATCATCGCCCCGGCATTAACTGTAATATCATTGACAACAATAATACTATTCTCCGCAAATAATTTCCCTCCATTTCTTATATTGAGATTGCCTGAAATCAACAATGTTGAATTATAAATATTTAAAATTCCTTTCTGTTTGATATCGACCGTATTAATGACAATAGATGTATCTTTGATGGAATAAGTAGATTTATCGATTGCCAATGTTGCCATAGATGTCTTAGTTGCAACGATTGTCACATCATCCCAGGACGAGCCACCCATATTATCATATACCGTCAATCTGAAAGTATAAATTCCAGGGTTAGGAATAAGAACAGAAACTTGACGCCCGGTGCGATTCCCAAATTCCTTCAAATCCCAAGACCACTTGACAATAGTCCCATTTGGTTCATAAGAGCCACCACCATCTAATGTGATCCATGAACCAGCTTTAATATATTGATCTTTACCAGCGTCTGCTACAGGAGGTATAGTGACAAATACAGTAGTTGTAGTAGTATTATAAGCATCCATATCGTCCCATATTTCCAATTGAACATAATATATGCCTTTTTGTGTGAATGTATATTGGGTGGAATTACCGAAACCAATTTGTTTGTTGCCGAGATACCAAATTTCCTTTGATATTTCACCATCAATATCAGAGGAACCATAGTCAAAAAATTCAGCCCTAGACCCAGGATATATTGTTTGATTTGGATTTGCGATAGCTATTGGTGGAATATTAATGATTAATATTTGAGTTGCAATGTTATTATTTTCATTAATTTCTTTAATTGTGTTATAAATATCAACGTCGAAACTAATATTCAAATGCCCATGATATCCATTCAAATCCAGATTAGAATTTAAATAATAATCGTTTCCCACATCTAGGGCAGGTATTGTTAAAATTGAGCTTATTGCCACTTTATTATTGGTACCATCATTAAGATAAAACTGTCCTTTTGAAGAATTGGCCTTTGTTGTTCCTGAATTATATATTTTTATCGTTCCAGTAATCCCGTCCCCGTATATTGGATATTTGGGCGAGAACGTCAAATCGGAATTATATACTACTAAGTCGGGTGCCTTGATTGTCAATAAAATACTAAGAGATGATAAAATAATTATTCCACTTCCATTTATCTGGATTGTTATTGGTATTTGGGTTGTATTTGTTTCATTTGATTTATAATATTCTATCATTTCATTAAGGAGAGACGAGAAATCCGGAAGCCAATAATTTGTTGAATTGAACGAGTCCCAATGAGTGAGTTTCGCTATTCCTATAAAAATAGCCATGGAATGGATTCTTGATATCTGGGATAGACTAATACTAATATTTGAGAGGATTGGCCAAGAGTTATTGTAAGCAATAAAATCAAATTTGAATTGATACCGAGATTCAAATGCATTAAGATTCAATTTCGAATTCTGCTGAATCATAATCCAGTTATCCGTGTCATTAAACCGGATCCACGCATTGATTCCGGTTCCTATTTGATTTTGCCAATTTAACTTTATGGCGTTAAATGGACTTTCAGATATTATCCACGGAGAAATATAATCTCCTTTGGTTACATTTAATTCATATTTTAAAATTGTTCCTTGGTCACCGACAATATATGCGGTATTATTATTTTCCCATGCAATACTTCTTAATGTGACATTAGTACCAGTAAATAATTGTTTAAATGTTTCATCAGCCGCATTGAAAAACAAAACGGTTCCCTGACTCCCAGCAATCAATGCTTTGGTTCCATCGGGCGCCCATTTAATACTCCACCAATCAATATTATCGCTTCTTAATAATTCCAGACTATTATTATTTAGATAATATTTATACATCCCAACCGGATCTGTTAAACCCATTCGGCCAGATATTGTCCCAGTAATAATCGCATAATTACTATTCGGTTTAATGCCTATATGAGGATACCCCATTTGAGGCCCATTTAATTCTAAAATTGGTATTTGATTAGATATATTAGATGGTTCGTATTTAAAAATAAATAATGTCCCCGTATAATATTTTGCCCCAACAAAAACATATGAATTATTATCCAACCAAGCAATATCATGAGCGCTTCCATCATTTGCTAAATCTTGAATGGTTGTGACACAATTGTTTTCATACCATTGGAACATCGTGTGCCACAAGCCCCAAGAATATTCTTTATATGCTCCGACTATCATTCCTTTTGTTTCATTATGCATTAATCCAATCGTCGTTGGCCCTCCGCCATAATTTTGAGGATAAGGAATTATTGCATTTTCTGAAATATTCCATTTTCCATCCTTAAAACTTACATTATAAAGATTATAGGATGGGCCCCATGATATAAAATACGCGGGTTCGCCTGATTTTTGAAGATCACCTGAAGGTATATATGTCGAATTTTCTATTTGTGTTTCATAGATTTTGTCATTATTTATTGCATATAAATAACCATCAATCCCTGAACTAAAAAAATTTTCATTTTCGGAATCGAAGATAATATCATAAAGATTTCTTTTTGATTGGGTTGTAAATTTATTAAAAGAATTCAGGCTTATCTTCCCGTCATAGGAATATGTATTATTAAATGTTCCATTTGAGAGTTGAATGTTAGAAATATTATTTGATTTTTCATATTCAAATTCTTTTATCTGAAGATTCAAGGTAGAATTAATAGCAGTCATATTATTTGGTAGAACTACTGATGTTGATTCATTTTCACTATTATTAAAAGTTAAATTAACATTAGTCGGTCCATTCTCTCCAGAAAATGTTGTAATTAATTTATAATTCTCAGGGATCCCTTCAGCTGAAATAGAATGAAACAATGGCAGTATAAATAGAGATGTGAATATTATTGCTAAAATTTTCCGTATTGAATTAATATTACACCTATAACTATATTTTATTTTCATCAAAATATTCCCTCTCTCAACATTTAACAGTATTATTTTATGATTATATATTATTTTGCATCCTTTGGATTTATTGTAAGAATCCATTGACCTGGATGCCAAACGAACGGAAACCTAAAATGCATAGATGGCCTTCGGGTAATTCAGAGGTCGTACATGGCTTTCTGGGCCGGGCTCATCCCCGATTGGTTTGTCAACTGGGTCACACCGCATTTCGGACAGATGCAACTCCTTGGGATGGCCTTCGTGCTCGGGAACTTCTTCACGGCCACGGCCGACGACCTGGACCACATGGCCTCGACGAAGGGTTTCCTGAAGACCTGGACCCTGATAGTCCTCGTGGTCCTGGGCCTCGACATGGGGGACCTGCTCTGGAACGGCTATGACTTCAACAGGGACATGGTCCCGTTCATCGTCAAATGGATACTGCTGTTGGTCTTCTGTACGCTCTCGCACCAGAACGTCGGCGTGATTTTCAAGCTGGCGACCGGCGACGTCCTCGCCATAGCATGTGCCGGGGCCCTGCTGTCCCCGATACTGATACTGCTATTCTTCCTCATCTTGAAGATAGTGGACCTTCTTGAGCGGCCCCTCCTCAGGAAGTTCGGCGATGGGGACGCGTACCCCTTCATGCCAGTCGTCTTCACTTCCTATGCGATCATGCTCGTTCTCGGGCTCTGGCTAGGCAAATACTTCTAAGGCCAGGCATCCTCGAAGTGGATATTTTTATTATCTCCATTGCGCTTCAAGGGGACTGATGGACAGGGTCAAGGAATATATCAGACGGGCCGAGGTCGAGCTCAAGAACGGCAACTGGCTAGGCACCCACAGGGCCGTCATGAAGGTCATCGACCTGCTCCAAGAGCACCAGGAGGAACCGGAGGGCAAGCGCCTCCTTTCGGAAGCGCTGCGGCTGAACGCCTATGCCGAATCGCGGTTCGGCGATTTCAAGTCCGCCGTGGCCGACGCCAAGCGGGCGTTGGAGCTGTCGCAGGGGCTCTCCGACATCGAAGGAGAGGCCGATGCACTGAGACGCCTCGGTTATGTCCATTGGCAGAAGACGGACTACCCGATGGCGCTGGAGTTCTACGAAACGGCCCTAAAGAAGGCCAACGAGGCCAAGGCCCGCAAGCTCGTCGGGCAGACCATGATCGAACTGGGCAACTTGTACAACTCAATGAACGATTTCGAGAAGGCCAGGATGTCCTATCTCCAGGCCGCGGTGATCATGAAAGAGGAGAAGGATCTCAATGAGCTGGCCAGGATCTACAACAACCTCGGGGACCTATATCTCCGCGCGAAGAGGTACAAGGATTCTCTGAAGGTCCTCGAACAGTGCATCACGCTCGCCGATCAGATCGGTGACCAGACCATAAAGGGCTGGGCGGCCTTTAACAGTGCTAGCAATCTCCTGAAGCTCGGCAAGCCGCATGAGGCCCTCGAGCATCTGAACACGGCCATGACGATCCTTCGGAGGAGCGACGACAGGATCGGTGTCATGACCACATACCTGGTCTACGGGGCCGTTTACACCGCGCTGAAGGAATGGGACAATGCCATGGCATCATTCAAGAAGGCCTCGGCCATAGTGAAGGACCTGCAGATGCCCCACATGGAGGCCGAGATCCTCGGAGAGATGGGCAAGATGTATGCCGCCATGGGGGACAGGCCCGCCGCCAGGGACAACATCAGCAAGGCCATAGCCATGTACGAAAATGCGGGCCTAAAGAAGGAAGCGGCAGAACTCCGAAGCGCCCTTGACGACGTCGGGACAAAGCACTGATCAAGGAAGAAGGGTATCCGGACCATCTCGACGGCCCGTCCATCATCTCGGCTTCTTGATGTGCTCCCAGAGCTTCTCCTGGAAGTCGAACTGCGTCTCGACGACGCGGGTCACGAACAGGATTATCTGCTGATGCGGGTCGAGGCCGTTCGACTCGCAATAGTTCTTGTATTTCTCAAGAAGGTCAGCGTCCATCCGGACATTGAACTGTGCCATCTTGTCCTTGGTCATGATCAAATATATGCCTGTTCTGCTATTTCTATTTTTTCTACAAGATATATTGATTGTAGGGGCAGGGCAGGTACAGCATGCGGCCTCGGCACCGTCAATGAATAAAAATATGGCAACGGGCCCGTCAAGGCTGGCCCTTGAATGTCCAGTTCACATCGAGCTTCCAGGCGTTGCCTGGGTCCGCTTGGTCCCTGAGGTGAATGGGGTCTGGGCCGTAAATGGGTGTCTGGGCACCTGCATTCGTGCAGGCCACCGTGATGTTCCAGTCGCCGGTCCAGGTCATATCCTGGGTCTTCTTCTTAAGGTCCTTGTTGTTCAGGACCTCCTGCGTGATGTTCCTTGCAAGCACGACCTCGACGACACCCTCCTTCCCGTGCTCGTTCGGGGCGGACCCCTTCGAGGTCCTACCGTCGGGGGACGTGACCTGGATCTCGAACGTGTCCGGCTGGTTCGTGTGCCTTGTCGAGTCGGCCTCGTCGGTCCATGATACCACGGCGACGATCTGGAAGACGTTCTTGTCGGCGATGACGACCTTCTGGGCTGACGCAGCGGCCCCGGCCTGGCTGTTCCCGCTCAAGGGGGCCTTACCGGTCTGGTCCGTGAACTTGGCGAACGGGTCCTTGCCACCCCCGCCACCACTTGAACCTCCGCCAGCGATGGCCTCCGAGAGTGAGATCGCCTTGATGGTGTCGTGTTGGAACTGGAAAATACCGCCCATGGTGACCGTGATCAGCAGGAAGGCTACTATGGCCGCCTTGGCCTTCTTCGTCTTGAACCAATCGAAGAAACCTTTGTACAATAACGTCATGATACCGGGGTGGGCTGCGTCGGCCGGTCCAAGCGGCGTGTCCTTCACAGAGCTCGATGTAGTGGTGCTAGAAGCGGCCTTCTGTTCACTTGGAAGTTGCTGGTCATCTGCCATGGGCCGATCCCCCTCCTCGTAGACGCTCCTAGACCAACGTGCGATGTAATCCTTTGGACATTATTTATATATATGGTTTGTACTTGTTTAGCACCTGTAGATTTAAACGAGTACTTTATCCTTTTGACGAGTATCTTTTATCTGGAATTACTTTCACTCTTGACCGAAACTACTCCTTTTTATCGACGGTGAAAAATAGCGAATACTTTCACTTTCACTGGACCCTCCCCTCAAGGGTTATATACTCCCCAGGACCAGAAGATTAATCATGGAAGTTCCCAGGACTGAGAGCATTTGGCTGGGCCCTGATAAAGGCCTTGGATACTTGTGCCACCTCTCGAAGAACCTCTTCAACGAGGCCAACTACATCGTCCGGCAGGAGAAGTTCGCGACAGGCCGATGGGTCCGGTATTACGAACTGTGGACGTCTCTAAAGAACTCCCCGAACTATAAGGGGCTTCCTGCACAGACCGCCCAGCAGACCCTGAGAGCCGTGGATGCGTGTTGGAAAGCTTACCGTATGGCTATTGAGGATTACATGGTCCACCCCAAGAAGTACCTCGGAATGCCGAGATTCCCAGGGTACAAGAAGAAGGACGGGGAATTTATACCGGTCTTTTCGAACCAGCAAGCCAGGCTGAGGAATGGCCTATTCAAACTACCTAAGGCAATTGGATTGGAGGTAAAGACGAGACTACCGAATAGTACGAAGGTCACAGGCGCGAGAATTATACCGAGAGGCACAGGCTACATGTTGGAAATTACATACGACAAGGAGGTGAAAGAAAAAAGGGTGCAGGAGAAAGAGAGGCCTATCGAAGGCGAGATAGAGAACGACCCCAAGGAACAGGCAAAACCATGCAGGGCGCTCGGAATAGACCCAGGACTTAACAACCTGCTAGCTACCGTGAACAACATCGGCGTTCCGCCGCTTGTGTTCAAGGGCGGGCCAGTCAAGTCCATGAACCAATACTACAACAAGAGGAGGGCCGAGCTCCAAAGCCAGTATGCCAGACAGGGGATAGATACAGGCCCGAAGATGCAAAAATTGTCCCTCAAGAGGAACAGGAAGATCAATTGCTTCTTCCATCTGGTCAGCCATCTGCTGATCTTGTACTGCAAGATGTGGGAGATAGACACGATCGTTCTGGGCAGGAACAAGCTCTGGAAACAGGATATCAACCTCGGAAAGAGGACCAACCAGAACTTCGTGAACATCCCATTCTACAAGCTGTATCAGATGATCAAGTACAAGGCCGAGGAAGCTGGAATAAGAGTGATCGAGATCGAGGAGGCCTACACGAGCATGTGCAGCTTTCTTGATTGGGAGAGCATCGAGAACCATGAAGTGTACATGGGCAAGCGCATCAGTAGGGGCCTGTTCAGGTCCGCGAAGGGCATACTCATCAATGCCGACGTGAACGGTGCCTACAATCACATGCGAAATGCAATCCCGGAGTCCATGGAAAGACTGAAGGAGAAGGTCATGGCGGACGGGATAGAGGCTGTTGGTATACATCCAGTGAGGGCGGTCCTAGACTGACCTCACGAAGGTTAGTTTCCGGTTGAATTGAAGGATTCAATACTGCCGGGAGCTAAACAAATACTGCAGGACATCTTCTTCTCAAAGTCATCTGGAGTCTCAGTTCCTCCTCGATTCGATCGCCTGCAAGATTTTCTCCACCTTTGCAAATTCTCCCATCGCGCCCATTTCCCTGAAGTTCACTCTTGCCTTCCCCAGCTTTTCCCTCGCACGGTCCTCCTCGCCCCAATCGAGGAGAGCCTCACCCCACCATCGCAGGGCCTTCGAGAAATCGAACACGGAAATGCGTTCACGGCCTTCCCTTTCGATCATTACGAAGATATTCTCTGCCTCGCCACGTTTTCCTTGAAGGGTCAGGGTCTTAGCAAGGTCCCTCTGTAGAAGATAATACTGCTCCTTCGTTGACCCGGGCTCGATGTATTCCAGGGCCCCCTTCCCGAGAAGTGCGGCATCATCGACCTTGCCGCACTCGACAAGTAGCTCCCATGAGTTCTGTTGGGTGATCGTCCGGATATCGCCTTCGATCGGCCCGGTAATCCTTAGAGCCTCCCGGCTATCCTCCACGGCATCTTCCATTCTACCAAGCTCGTGTCTGCAGAAGGCCCGGTACGAAAGGATCCCGGCCATCAGAAACGAGGTCCCGAACTCCCTTGCCATCTTCAGGGCTTTGTCCAGGACGCTCTCACCCCTGCCCCAATCGCCCAGATAATACAGGCTCATCCCGATGCCGTACTGGAGGGTCACATATAGAAAACGGCTTCCGGTCCTCTCTGCGATGTCAGTCGCCTTCTTGCAGAGATCGAGGCTTTTCTTGAAATGTCCCAGCCACATATCGATAACGCTGAGGTTAAAGGCCGTGCGGATAAATCGGTCCCACACTTTGTTCTTCTCCGTGATATCCAATCCACGATTGAAGGAATCAACCGCTTTGTCCATGTCCCCCAATTCCTTGCACGATAACGCGAGCGTGATGAGGGCGTCCGCGTTGCTGTCCACGGGGCCATTGATCTTGTCCAGGATCTCGAGGGCCTCTTCGGACAGCGCCTTGGCCTCTCCATATCTTGAGAATCTATAATTTATGAAGCCCCGCATGGTCAGCCAATTGGCATAGGCCATGGTTGACCTTCTCTGGATAGGGACTGCGTCGAGGTACTCCATCGCTTTCTGAACGTTCCCCTGGCGATCCAGGACCTTGGCAAGGCTGCAGGAGACCTCTGCCTTTTCGTCGATGTCCCTGGCGATCTTGAGCGCATCTAGGAACCGGGTCTCGGCATCCTTCAAGGAGCCTGCCTGCAGCTCCAAATCCCCCAACGTCGTCAGGACCTTCAAGCGTTCTTCTTCCCTGCATCTTTCAAGGGCCATGTTGAAGAACCGTCTTGCTTCGTTATTATTGAATTCGGACCTCGCGACCTCTCCGGCCTTCAGGCAGAGAGAAGCCGCGTCCGGTGATCCTGCCAAGTAGGAGTGAACTGCTATTTCAGGCAAGATCCCCTCCATGCCTTCGCCCAAGGACTTTCTCATACAATCAGCGATCATCCTATGGAACTCCATCCTGAGCTCGTCCGGAAGTTCCGAATATAGCACCTCCCTGATCTTGGCATGGGTGAATTTGTACTTCCTCTGGTCCGGTACTTCCGTTATGAGCCTGTGCCTGCCCTCTATGTCGCGCAGGGCCCTCAACAGGTCCAACTTGTTCGTCCCGAGGACGCACCCGATGGTATCGGACTTGAACACCTCGCCAACAACAGAGGCGCATTCGAGGATGCTCCTCTGGTCCCGCGAAAGCTGGTCCATCCTCGCATTGACCAGGTCCCGCACCTTCCCGGGAAGACCGATCCGCTCTATCGTCTCCTCTAATCTCCAATGGTCGTCCTTCAGTGTCACGACGCCCTTTGCCTTTAGGAAGGTTGCCAGCTCCAAGGCAAAGAAGGGGCTTCCCTCGCTCTCCTTTACTATGAGCTTGCCCAAGGGTCCTTGTGCCAGATCCCCAAGCACGCATGAGAGCAGGTTCTCCGTGTCCTGCTCCTCGAGCCGGCCGAGCTCGATCACCGAGAGGGTCCCCTCACGTTCCAGATCGCGGCGTAAGGTCACGATCCGATTTTCCTTCTCGTCCGGGCTCTCCAGGTTCTCAGGCCGATAGGTCCCAAGGAGGAGGATGCGGTCGCTAGCGCATGATTCGATGATGGCGTGCAACAGTGACATGCTGCTGCCGTCGGACCACTGGAGACCGTCGAGAAGGAGCGCGATCGGCTGTTCGATGGTGATGCGTCTCAGGCCCCTGGAGATGTTCTCGAATAGGCGCCATTGCTTGTTCTTCGGGTCGGCCACATAGTCTATTCCATCATACTTCTTGAGAATGGGTTCGAGCATTGCCCTGATGGGCGTGACCTTAGAGATGTCCCCGTCCCATTCCCTTAGCAACTGTCCGTGGACCCGCTCTATCTCATCAAGGGTGTGGCTCATCTCGTCCTTCAGGAACTCTGTCTCGTAACCGGTTAGGATAAGGACAAGACTGCAGGTCGGTCTCGATTCAAGGAGGATGCGATAGCTCCCGTGGGCCATGACATTTAGGGTTGCCTCGTCGGGCCTCTTTCCGGTCAATTTCCGCATGGTCTCTTCCATGAACGATGAGATGGCCGAGACCATCCCCAAGAAGATGGACATGTCCATGCTGGTCTTCTCCCGCCCCACCTGTTCCACGAGTATGCCTGCGGGGTTCATCAGCAGTACGTATTCGACTTTCGGCGGCATTTCAAAGGAGATAAGGTGGCTCAGGTCGGCCTCTCGAAAGGCCTCAAAGATCGGTAGGTATGGGACGATGCTCCCTTGAAGACATTTTCCAGATAATACCTTGAAGCCGTGCTCCTTAGCGATGTTCAAGAACTCGGTGGCCAATCTTGTCTTCCCGATACCAGCCTCGCCAGAGATCAGTGCCACGCGGGCACCCTTACCCGCCTCAACCGAGACCAACTGCTCTGTAAGGCGGAGGATTTCCTCCTTTCTCCCAACTAGAGGGAGGTTTGTTGGGGAGGGCGATTCATCTCTAAAGGTTGGCACATTGGGGAAATTTACTTAATGGTTTAAATATCCACCGAATGACCAAAATGGTTCGAAAGGAAGGTACGAGGTCGGAATCTGCTTCGTGAAAATAGATTAGAAACGAGACCCTATAGATTTACTTTTCCGTTCTTGATCAGTACGGCCTTCGTCCCGTCCTTGTAGCGGACCTCGATGGTCGGGTTGCGCATTAGGAAGTCCCGGTGGGTCTTGGAGTTGTTCCTGCCGCCGGGCATGTCGATGTTGTTCCCGCAGGCAATATGTGCTGTCCCGCCGACCTTCTCGTCCTCGAGCAGGTTGCCGGTCAGCTTGGCCTGGGGATTGAGCCCGATCCCGAACTCACCGATGGTATTGGACATATCATCAAGCGAGAGGGCCTTCCTTACCTTCTCACCGAACTCCATGTCGGCGCACTCTATAGAGACCACCTTGCCGCCCTTGAGAGTAATAGTAATAGGTTCCTTGATTGGACCCATGTCCCCTATGGACCCGTCGCAGACGAACACCCCGTTCGCGTCCGTCTCCGATGGTGCGCACCAGATCTCTCCTGCCGGGAGGTTCCCGATGCCGCCCTTCGGGATCCGCACATCGGTCTCGAACCCCCTTCCCTCGATGTTCATGACCAGGTCGGTCCCGCCGGGGCCTGTGAGCTTGACGATGGTGACCTCCTTGAAGGCCTCCATCAATTTCTTCGCTATCTTCAGTATGGAATCATAGTCGGCGGTCATGGACCCGTCGTTCATCATGTCCATCGAGATGCCTGGGGCATGGCCGACGCGGGACCTCTCGTCCTTCTGTTTCCTGATGAGCTGGAGCCTGAAGGGCGTTTCCTCGAGGAAGCCCTGGAAGGCGTTGACGTAGACGAGGGACCCGGCCGTCTTAGAGCCCTTGAACTTGTCCATGAGCTTCTCGAGGTCCTTCGGGAGGGCATACAATGGCCTCTCGTCCTCCTTTAGGAAATAAATGGTCGGGACCTTGGCGCAGAGCTGTGCGGCCGCGGCCTTGAAGGCCTCCCCGATATCCTTGGTCTCATCGTCGGATATTATGAAGACCAGGTCCTCCTTTGAGACCTCTAGAACAGACCTCAGGACCTTCTTTGCCGATGCCGTCATCTTGGCCTTGGTCATCAGTATATGAACGGGGGTTGGAGATTAAAGAATTTTCGGGTCCATGATTTTGGCCAGGCGGGATGGCGCGGCCATGGAAACATTAATCTTTTTACCGACGGATAGGGCCCCCGAGGATGGTCTGGGTTTGAAGAAGAGGGCACGGAAGAGGCCAGCAAAGGGCAAGGGTACTAAGGGGCCAGGCCGCCCCGGGTCCCGTTCCACAATCATCTTTCTGATGATCGTGATTGCCATCTCGTTGGTCTCGTGGGAGGCCATGCAAAGGATACTGAGGCCGCACATGGATGAGTTCACGACGAACGCTTACGCGAGCTTCGTCTCGTTCCTTATTGTCCCGGCCATCTCATTGGCCATCAGGATGGCGCCAAAATGGAAGTTCGATCTCGGTACCTTCGACAGGGGTTTCCTCATAAGCCTCGCTGTTTACCTGATATTCGGTGTTTGGATAATCGCCTATTATCCGGTCAATCCACACTACTTCAAGAAGTTCGACCTGGGCTCATGGGAGTATCTCAGCTACGTCGTCATGGTCGCCCTCTATGTGATGCCCGTGGATTTCATGACGAAACGTGTTATTCAATATGAGATGAGCGCGGCCTTTGGGACCTGGAACGGTTATTGGGTCGGCACCGTGGCCTGGATGGTAGGCCATGTGCTCGAGGTCGTCTGGCTGTCGGAGCTCATGGGGCCGGCCGGCTCGACCACGTTCATCGTCGTGTCAGGTCTCGTGACCGGCTGGCTGTATATGAAATATAAGAACGTCCTGGCCCTGATGACCGGCCATTGGGCCATAAATATCATGATCTCAATCGTGACAAGTTACCTGCATTGAGAGGTCAATTCAGCGGCGTCCGCTCGACCTCGAGCCTGTCGATGGTCGGATATTCTTCCACCATGAAGCATGGGAACTCCAGATCGTCTGCGATCTCCTCGAGCACCCATGGGGCCACCTCGATGCGCCTCTTGTCGATGTTCACGTGGATGAGCTCGTCGGGAATGTCGAACTCCACCTTGAGCTCCTCCCTGGTCCGCATGAGATGGGTCTTGATGTCCACGACCCCGAGCATGAATGTGTCGTCGTGCGTGAGGAGCTCGTAGGGCTTCTTGACCACCGAGGCCCGCCGCTGGATCCTCTTGCGCAGCTGGACCCGGTCCTTGAACGACGAGGAACAATAGTGTACCGTGAGGTCGAAGTCGCCCGTGTCCATGATGTTCAGGGCCATCTCCTCGCTGCCTTTCACAGCGGACGAGATGTCGTCCCTTACCGTGAAGCCCTGGCCGTTCAGGGCCTGGAAGTTGGCCTCGGAGTACTCCAACTCGTTAAGGTTCACGAAGAGGACGCCGAGCCCGTCAAGGAACTTCATCATCTCAATGGTGTCGGCCTTGGCCTGTTCGGTCGGTATGACCGGGACCTCGACGCCGACGTCCATGTCCGTGTCCAGGGCCAGATTGATTAGTTTCGCGGTCTCTGTCTCGGGGAGATTGCCCCAGACATCGAGTTTCGGGTGGAAGCGTATCTCGTTGAGGCCGGCCTGGGCCAGGTCCGTGATGTAGTGCGGCTCGAAGTGGCCGCCCGTGTAAAGATGGATGTGGTGCTCATCGCCTAGATGTTCCTTCAGGGCCTGGATATAATCAATGACGCGGCCAGGCCTGATCATGGGATCCCCACCGGTGATGCCGGTCCCGAGGGCCATCATCGCATGGGCCTCGTCCATCACCTTCTTGACCTCGAGATGCGGGTCGTCGATGCGGCCTTCGTTGACGAAGACCGTGTCCTTCCCCTGCTTTTCCAGCGAGAGCGGGCAGTAGAAGCAGGTCCTGTTGCATACTCCCGTCAGTAACAGGACCATCTTGGCGCCTTGCCGACAGAGCTTGCACCCCTCGGGGAGCTCCCCGTTGCATTTCTCCAGGACCATCGCCAGCGCCTTCCATGGGTGATGCTTCCCATTCCAAACTTGTCCATTGAGAAACGGCGCACCCATATGCGGTCCTATAATGCGGTCCCATGTTCAGGACCGCCCTGGACCAACTCTCATCCTAGAACTCGGATATAAAGTTATTGAATTCCGTGCAACGGGCCCATCGACCATACCCCAACCTTTTTTATAGGGCGTCCCTTTCCCCATCATATCGTTCAGGGATCGTGAGTTGGATGAAGGTCAAGTTCCTCGGCGGGGCCTCGGTCGTCGGTAGCCTGGCCATGTACACTGAGATAGACGGGGAGTCCCTGCTCTTCGACTTCGGGTTCACACCGTCGAAGCCGCCCAAGTTCCCGAAGTACCCGCCGAAGGTGGACACGGCCTTCCTGACCCATGCGCACATCGACCACTCCGGCCTCATGCCGTGGCTGGCCGGCCACTACGAGACCCAGTTCTTCGGGACCCCCGTGACCATGGACCTCAGCATGCTCCTCTGCGAGGACAGCCTGAAGATCGCCAAGCAGGAGGCATATCCGTTCCCTTACGACCCCGGCGATGTCTTCCGGTTCAAGAGGAACTTCGAGGAGGTCCACTACGGGAGCAAGGTCGAAGTCGGCACCGAGGATGCCTTCGTGGACGGGCGGTCCGCGGGTCACATCCCCGGCTCCACGATGTGGGCAATAGAATCCGACAAGAAGTACGTCTTCACGGGCGACATCAACACCATCGACACGAGGCTCGTCAAGGGCAACAAGCCCATAAAGTGCGATGTCCTCATCATGGAGGCCACCTACTCGACCTCGGACCATCCGGACCGCGACAAGGTCGAGGTGGACTTCCTGGACAAGATAGACGAGGTAGTCAACAGGGGAGGCATCGCCATCGTCCCGGCCTTCGCCGTCGGGAGGACGCAGGAGGTCCTCATGCTGCTCTACGAGGAGGGTTACCGCGTCTGGCTCGATGGCATGGGAAAGACGGTCAACGAGATACTCATGGACCATTCGAAATACGTCGGCAACGCCCAGGCATTGAAGAACTCCGTCAAGAAGGTCAAGGAGGTCTATTCCAACCACGGCCGGAGGCTCGCCCTCGAGGAGGGCGAGGTCATCGTGACGACGAGCGGAATGCTTGACGGCGGGCCCGTGATGGAATACATGCTGCGGATCAAGGACGACCCCAAGAGCGCCATACTCCTCACTGGATACCAGGTCGAGGGTAGCAATGGCAGGCTCCTGACGGAGAAGAGGATGATAGACTTCTATGGCGTCAAGGAGAAGATGCAGTGCGAGGTGGCATCCTTCGACCTCTCGGCGCACGCGGGCCGCGGCGAGCTCATCGAGTTCGCCCGCAAATGCGAGCCTGAGAAGATAGTCCTGTGCCACAGCGACGACAGGGAGGCCATCGCCGAGGCTCTCAGGAAGGATTTCGAGGTCCTTACCCCGATGGAGCTGGAAGAGATAGACATCTGAGGCCTAGAACTGTATGCCGAAGAGCGACCCGTACTTCTCCTTCAGGTACCTCATGAAGTTGTCCTCGTCGAGGGCGGTGCCCGAGACCCTTTTGCATGTATCGAGGTACATGTACCGCCTACCCTGCCGATGGATCTTCTCCCTCAGCCAGTTCAACAGCGGGGTGAACTTGCCCTTGGCGAAGCCATCCTCGAGGCCCGTTATGTCCTTCTTTATCTTGTAGTAGATCTGGGCCGATAGCAGGTTTCCCAGGGTGTAGGTCGGGAAGTAGCCCACCAGGCCGCAGGACCAGTGGACATCCTGCAGACATCCCTGGACGTCGTCCGGCGGGACGATGCCCAAGTACTTCTCCATGCGCTCGTTCCATACGGACGGGAGCTCCGAGGCCTTGACCTTGCCCTCGAGGATCTCCTTTTCGAGCTCGAACCTCAGCAGGATATGGAGGTTGTAGGTGACCTCGTCGGCCTCGACCCTGATGAAGGAGGGTTGCACGTTGTTTATGGCCTTGTACCAACGGTCGAGCGGGACATTGCCGAGGGCCGGGAATGTCTTCTGCATCTTTGGCAGGTAGAACTTCCAGAACGGCAGGCTCCTTCCGACGATGTTCTCCCAGAGCCTGGACTGGGATTCATGTATGCCCAGCGAGATGGCGACGCCCAGGGGCGTGTGATAGTTCTTCTCGAGCGTCCCCTGCTCGTAGAGCCCGTGGCCGGCCTCGTGTATGCATGCGAACAGCCCTGGCCTCAGGTCCTTCGGGTTGTACCTCGTCGTTATCCTCACGTCCAGGGCCTCGCCTATGGTGAACGGGTGAGTGGTCACATCGAGCCTGCCCCTCTCGAAGTTGTATCCCATGGCCTTGACGATCTCGGTAAAGAATATCCGCTGGGCCTCGATGTTGAAGTCTCCCTTGAGGAAAGAGTCGTCGACCTTGGCCTCCTTGGCGGCCTTGGCGATCTTCGCGACCAGTGGAACGAGCTTCTTCCGGAACGGCGTCAGTATGGCCTCGACGTCCTTCGTGAGCATCATTGGCTCGTACTCCTCAAGTAGGGCGTCGTAAGGCTGGTCCTCGTAGCCGATGTGCTCGGCGACCTTGTTCTTGAGCTCGATGGTCTTCACGAGCCAGGGCTCGAATACCTTGAAGTTCAGCTCCTTCCTGGACCTGAGCCAGGCGTCCATGGCCAGCGATTCCGTCTCAGACAGTTCCTTGACGAGCTTCGGCGGTAGGGCCGTGGCCCGCTTGAAGTCCCGGGCGAACTCCCTCACGTTGACCTTCTGGTCCTCGTCTAGGGACTTGTCCTTCTTGAGCTCGGCGAGCATCCTTCCCATGGCCTTTGATGTCACCGTCTCGTGTATGATCCCGGACAGCAAGGCGACCTGCTGGGCCCGGTCGTTCACCGTGCCCGGGGGCATGTAGGTCTCCTGGTCCCATCTGAGCAGGGCCAAGGCCTGGTTCAGATAACTGATCTCCTTGACCTTCACGAGGAATTTGTCGTAGGTTTTGGACTTCTTCGCCATGTGCCGGCCCCCCGTCAACAAGAGGCTTTACAATTCGATGTGCCCCAAAGAACTATCGGTCCAGATTAATCTTATCCTGGACCCCCGGCCTTCTTGACCCTCAGCTTCTTCTTCAGTTTCTCGGGGAGCTGGACCTCGAGCTTGGAGTGGACGCCAGTGACGTTCTCAGTGATCTCAAGGGCCACAACGGCCTGGTCCACGGCCTCCTCGAACTTGTTGAGCTTGATGAGCTCCTCGGCATTCTCGACCTTGATGGCCGCGTTCAGGAGGTCCGCGCCCTTGTACTTCTCCGCCAGGACAAGTCCTTTGGCCCGTTCCACGAAGATGGGCACGAACTCCGGCACCGGGATGAGCTCTGGCAGGATCTCGGCCGTGCCCTTCAGGGCCAGGGCCTTGTAGTACTCGTCGCCCAGCTGCTTGGCGAGCTCGATGGACTTCTCGATGCCGCGCTTGGCCTGGAGATACTCGCCATAACGTGCGAGAGGGACCGCGATCTCCGAGAACACCATGGCCTTGTTGTACTTGTCGGTGACCTTATAGGCCGAGATGACGGCCTTGTTCACCATCTCCTGGGATTGGTCCACCATGTCGAGCGCGAGCATGGTCTCGCTTATCTCGATGAGGGCCTTGGCCTTGAAGTAGTGGTCGTTGATGTCCTCGAGCAGGGCGTCTGCCTGGGCCAGCAGCTCGTTGGATGAGCTGGTCCCGGGTAGGTTCGTCATGTACCGGTTGATGTTGTCCATGGCGAGGGCGATCTTGCTCAGGACGAACACCACCTGATAGCCGTCGGTGATGTTCTTGATGTTGTCGCTCGCCGTCTTGATACACTCCTTGGCGTGTTCAGACTCGTCCACCTGTGCGTAACATTCGGCCAGCCTGCTGAAGGTTAAGGCCCGGTGGAACCCTCCGCCGATCTTCTTCGACAGGTTGACCGCGATCTCAATGAGGTCTGGCCTGTGCGTGAAGGCCCCCATCTCGGCCATGGCCTCGGCGACGGTCCGGAGGGCCTCGAACCTGTTGAACGCGTTGGTTATCTTGCGGACCTCGGTGCTTGCATCGGAGATGTGCTTCTTGGCGCCGTCGTAGTTGCCTAGGTGCGTCATCGCCAGCGCGATGTCCGTCAGGGCCATGGTCTTGTCGTAGTCGGTCTTGATCCTGTTCACGATACCGAGGGCGAAGTTGAGCATCTCGGGCTTCTTCTCCTTCTCGGCCATCTTGCACATCGAGTGGACGATGCCGCGGAGCGCGATGGAGCGCTCGTCCTCGAGCTGGATCTCGTCCGCTTGGTTCTGCGCCTGGAGGAGGGCCTCGTGGTCGCCCCGTTTCAGGGCGACCTTCGCATGGAAGATGGCGATGCCGCTCAGGGCCAGGTAGCGGCTTGAATCATACCTGACCTTGGTGGAGATCTCCTTGAGCTGGTTGGCCATCTCATCTATCCACATCTTGCATACCTCTTGGTGCCGCCGGACCCCTCACAGCCCGAGCGCACGATGTTGAAGGAATCATCGTCCCTGGTCCGTGGAACAATTCCCCGCAGACCTGTGATTAGATACTGATAATGGAATATTAAGATTGTGCTTTTGTCCACAGGGCCTTCAATCCTCGTCCTTGAGCTCCTTGAGCTCCTTCTCGACCTTCTTCTTCTCGAGTGGTATCTTCTTGCCGTCCGGCCTCACGAGATAGTCCACGGTGTCCATGTCGTCGTCGCCGGACACCACTACGTCGTCCATCCTGTCCTTGGCGTCCTTGTGGTCCCTGGGCTCCAGCGCCCTGCCCTTCTGGGGCTGCGCCGTAATCTCCTCGGAGCCCTGCTTGGCCCTCTCGGCCCCCCTCGCGAAGGCCAGTGCCTTTGCTGCACGCGTGAAGACCGGGGTGCGCTGCTGGCCCTGGGCCGGTGCAGGTTGCTTCGGGGGTGTTGCCGGCTTTTGCTGCGCCGAGGCGGGCCGCTTCTCGGGCGGGTTCTCGACCTTGATGTCGAAGCCGTACTTCTGCGAGATGTTCTTTGCCACGACCGTGATGGCCTTCATGTCCTTGGACACCGAGGCCACGCGGGTCTTCACGGCCGCCAGGTCCTTCTCGACGTTCGCGCTGTTCGCATCGATGTTGTCGAGCTTCTGGTGGACCTTCTTGATGTCCTCCTCCAGGGTGCCGATCCTGTTGAATGCCGTCTCCAGCTCCTCGTAGCGCTTCTTGAGGTCGGTGTACCTCTTCTTCAGGACGTCGTAATCGTCCGCCCGGGGCCTAGCCTCCTCCTTGATGTCCTCCATCTCGACGACCTTGGCAGCCGTGGGCCTCCTGTCCTCGGGCGCCTGCAGCTCCTCGACGCTCCTCTTGACCTTCTTTATCTTCTTCTCGACCATGCCAAGCCCCCCTAGAGCACCTCGACCTTCCCGCCCAGTATCCTGACCCTTTGGCCGTCCTTCAATCGTCCCAGTTCGATCCTGTCGATCAGTGGTATCTCGGATATGACCGCCCCGACGGCCACGATGGTCTCGGACCTTGCGTTCAGTATCGCCTTCGGTGCGTGGCCGTTCTTGTGCAGACGGTACATGATGTATGAGCCTACAGTACTTCCCTTTCCCATCGGGAAAGCGAAGATCTTGTCCTTTATCGTCTGTCCATATAGATTATTCTTTCTGTCTTGTATCATACCGGTGGTCGGGTCCACATCGCCTAGGAAGGATATAGGGCTCTCGCTCTTCATGAGTTCCCCCTTGATCGGGATGTCGGCCGCCTTCTTCATTGTCAACCGTCTTCCTTCCAGCTCCATTCAGGACCTCCTTCAATAGAGAAGGGCCAGGACCTCCTCCAGCGTCCCGTACCTGACCTTCTGGTTGCCGTAGCCGTCCTTGACGAGGTAATGAGCCGCCTTCGCCGAGTTCGTGGCCGTCGAACGGAACAGGCCCTCTATCGGTGAGACGACCATGCATGTATCGCAGAGAACCGGTCCGAAGCGCTCGATGACCTTGACCGCTTCCTTCGAGGCCTTCCGCGAGGCTCTGGAAGTGCAGACCCAGAGCGTCGGGCCTTCCGGCCTCGGCATTTTGTCCTTTAGAATCGATGCGACCTTCTTCAGTTCCTTGGGGGAGAGGTGCGGGCACCCAATAGCCACGAGCTCGACCTTTCCGTCGGTGGTCGAGAGCTTCGCGGCGGTCTCCTCGACATCGGCCTTGGAAACTGGGACCGTCTCGATATCGGATCTGCTGGGACCGTTCAAAGCGCTGCCGGCCTCGGGTGTCAGTCCCTCGACATGGAAGAGGGCCACGGATCCCGATGCGGCCAGGGCTGCGCACATCGCCTTGAGGTCCTCCAACCTGATCCCTTTGTCGATCCCTCGGAAGAAAGGGACCCTCTCGCCTACGAGGGCGCCGACCTTGTATCCGAGGGCCGCCAGGTCCTTGATGCCCGCTTCGACCTCGATGATGAGGCCGGTCCTGCGGTTCTCGTCTTTGTGCAGGCCATAGTTGGGTGTCTTGCCGACGATGGCAGCAGCGAGGGCCGAGGGGCCTCCCTCGCGGTTGGTCCTGGCCCCGATGATGGAGTTGACATAGCAGACCGCAGAGGACTCGCCCCAGGCCAGGTGTTCGCCCTTCTTCGGGATGTTGGCATCATAATATGGCGTGCACGAGCAGCTCGGGATGATACCAAGCCTTTCGTAGGCCTTGATGACCTTGTCCTGCTTCTTGAAGAAGTCCTCGGTGACGCCCATCTCCTTCCAGCGTTCGAGGTCCGTCCCCGCAGGGTTCAGCGTCGTGGTAACGGTGACCTTGCAGTCCTGGGCAAGTTCGGCTATGAACTCCAGGCCAGCATCGCCGAGGTTCTTGTAGCTGACCCCCGAGACCTGGGCCGACCTGATGGGTATGAGCCCGTCGGCCTCGAAGATCTCTCCGAGGGTCTCGAGGATCTCCATAGCCTTCTGGCGGCCCCGGCCCTCCTTGCCATCAAGGATGGAGCGCTCACCTACGGTCAGACGCATGGCTTTGACATGAACATTGTAATATTTCAAATTTGAGAGTTCCTGGGATTCATTGGCCGGACCGCTGTACGGCCCCGCCAGCATTATGCAAGGTCCCCTCGAGCCGCTCAAGTGTCTCGAGCTGGTCCAAGATCTCGCCCCGGACCACCTTCACGATCCGGTCCATGGGCCCCAGGGTGTAGAGATAGGCAAGGCGCTTCCTGCCCGTGAGGGAGACCTTCCTGATGAGAACGCCCTTAGAAACCAGATGGTCGAGGGCCGCCCGGACGCTCCTCTCGGACCTCTTGACGCGTCGGACGAGATCCTTGACCGATAAGGCCCTCCGGCATATTATAAGGGTCTCGAGTATCTGCACGCCGGTCTCTGGCAGGTGGAAGGTCTGCGAGACCATGACCGTGAGCGCCTTAAGGTGGGCCTTCAGTCCCTTGTGCGACATCGCCGGGCCCATGGCCTTAGGTATATTTATTATTTTGGAAAAAGCTGTGCATATGTATGCAATGGTAACTGCATAGATTGGATGCATTTTTATATATGGAGATATTATGGACGGACGGCGTCCTGATGGACGCCCCCGGAGGGCACGCGCTTGCCGATAATGGAGGACAGCATCGGGCTGATGCAGAAACCCAAGAACCTTAAAGAGGCCCAGGGCAAGGCCCCGCGTACCGCCGACGGCAAGGGAGATATGGGCGGCGGAGCGCTGATCGTCCTCACAGCGTCACCCAGCGAGATATCTAACTACGACTGGAACACATTCACCGCCTTCCTGTCGGCCTTCCCATCCGCAGGGATATTCCACGACCAGATGGTCCGCGAGTTCTTCAAGCCCGAGGACTGGTCCAACGGCAGGGCCAAGTACGTCCCCAACGGGCTGCGCAAGATCGAGGCCATATTGCTGAAGGAGTTCCCGGAGGAGGACGTGGTGGTCTGTCACACCAAGAGCCTCGACAGGTTCGTTGGCCCGAGGACCAAGGTCGTGGGAATAACCTCCATGAACCCGCTGGGCCTGGCCTATGTGGACACGACATACTCATCCATATTCGGCTTTGGCGAGAAGTCCATCAACTCGGTCGAGTTCGACGAGATATTCCGGACCAAGGCGCTGAAGAGATACAAGCCCAAGATCTTCCTCGGTGGCGGGGGCTCCTGGCAGATAGACAAGGCCAAGATGAGGAAGAAGTACGGGATCGACACAGTGTTCTTGGGCGAGAGCGAGCTCACGGTCCTGGAAACATTCAAGGCCGCCGTCGAGGGCAAGCCCGTCCCGAAGGTCGTCGAGGGCGTGAGGCCACAGTTCGAGGACATCCCCCACATCAGGCACGCGTCCACCTATGGTGTCGTCGAGCTCACCCGCGGCTGCGGCCGCAACTGCAAGTTCTGCTCGCCAACGATGAGGCGCAAGGTCTCCTTCCCGGTGGATTTTATAGAGAAGGAGGTCGAGGTTAACGTCAGCGAGGGCAGCCGGATGATATTCGTGAACTCGGAGGACATCTTCCTTTACAAGTCCCACCCCGGGTTCAGGCCGAACAGGCCCGCCATCGTCGAGGTCTTCAAGACCATCGCGGAGCATCCCGGCGTTGACTTCGTCCAGCTGTCCCATGCGTCCCTGGCCCCGGTCGTCTACGACCCGAAGATCCTCGAGGAGCTCACGCCCATCCTGATGGAGAAGACCCGATGGGACCCGAAGTTCTACAAGTGGTACCGCAACAAGTTCATCAGCGTCGAGGTCGGCGTGGAGACGGGCAGCGTGCGGCTGATGAAGAAGTACATGAAGGGAAAGGCCCTCCCGTACTCGGTCGACCACTGGCCCGAGCTTGTAGTCCAGGCCATGGGCATCTACAACGACAACGGGTGGTACCCGCTGGCCACGCTCATGACGGGCCTGCCGGACGAGACCGAGAAGGACACCATCGCGACCCTCGAGATGCTCGACGAGCTGAAGAACGCCAAGGTCTTCTTCGTCCCGTTGCTGTTCATACCCCTCGAGGACTGCCTCCTGAGGGGCCAAAACCGCGTTCCCCTGGGACACCTGAACGAGGCACAATGGGACTTCATTGCGACCTGTTGGAAGTACAATATAGATTTCTGGGGCTCGGACCACCGGTGGAAGATCGCACTCGGGTCCCTGTTGTCATACGCCTTCTACTTCCGTTGGAAGCACGGGCGCAGGATCCGCCTGCCGATGATGAAGATCGCAGGGTTCCCGGACATGAACAAGGTCATCAGGTCCCGCATATACGGCGGGTGCGAGCCGTCCATGTGCAGGTCCGCCCGTGGCCCTGACAAGGCCCTAGAGGCCGATGTCGAGTCCGCGATCGAGTACGAGAAGGGGGAGCCGGTGCAGGAAAAGAAGCCGGACACGGACCCGAGGAACAGGAAATAGGGAAGCTGGACGGAAGGCCACACTTGTCTGGCTATAGCTTCATCATCTGCTCGATCTCCTTCTGCAACGGGCCTAGATGGGTCCAGTCGCCGTCCCATGCGGAGAGCATCTCACCGTACTTCGATTCCACATGGTTCACGATGACATCCATTGTGTTGAGCAGGTTGTCCGTGACATCGCCCACCACGAATACCGCGAACAGGAGGCCGCTCCCGTGCCTCAGGACGATCTTCAGGTCGCCATAATGGAGCTCGTCGAACTTCCCGCGCTCCTTGCCTGTCAAGCTGTGGGCGACGAAATGCTCCAGCGCCATGAGCATGCTGGCCACGATGTCCTCGTCCAGTTCGGACTTGCCGCGGGCCACCCGGGCCAGGAGCTTCCCATCGGTCCTTATCAGGAACGCCTGTTCGGTCATGGGCCTGATCGGGGCAGTCATCTCGACTATGTTCGGGAGAACGCCAGAGATCTCATGCTCGGTTATGACCCCTAGGAGCCGGTCCTTCTCTATGACGGGCAACTTGCTGACATGTAGCTTGGCCATGAGCTCCGCCGCCCAATCGATGTTCGTGTCCGACGAGACGAAGATGATGGGGTTGGACATCATGCTGTCTGCCGTGACCACGTCCAGGTCCTGGCTCTCGGCCACGGCGTGCAGGATGTCCGTGACGGTTAGTATGCCGACGGGGACCTTCTTGCGCTCGACGACGGTGCAAGTGGACCTCTTGGCCCACATGACCTGGGCCGCCGTACGAAGTGTCGTTTGCGGGGTGATGACCCCCACGTCCTTCTTCATGATATCCGTTACAGATATCGGCTTGACCGTCTTTCGCATGCGACCTCCAAACGACATTTCCCTCTTATTTATATTGTGGTACGAATTTCGCGGTCGGTGATGCTTTTTAGGAATGGCCCAGTTCAATCGGCTGCCAGTTCAAGGACAAGCCCGATGACGCCGCCAACGCCCAGCAGGACGACCGTCAGAAGCAAAAGGGTGCTGAGGGGATGCGTCGGATATAGGCCCCAAGCGACGATGCCGGCGGCCGCCGCCATGGTGCCACCCCGGGCGTAGAACGACCTGAGGACAAGGGTCCCTCCATAGATGCCGAGCCCGCCAAGGAGCAGCCCGATTATCGTCCATAGCGACAGGGACAGTCCCCAGGATAGGACAAGAAGTATGCCTCCGATCACTACCATGACGCCTGCGATGGACCTGGGAACGGCCCACATGGACATGGAAAGGCCATGGGCGGAAGGTGTAATAAAAGTTTATCCAAAGGACCCCTTGGTCAATCCTCGTACTCGACCGGGTCCTTGAGCCCGGCCTTCTCGAAGCCCCTCAGTCGAAGGCGGCAGCTGTCACACCGGCCGCAGGCCCTTTTCCCGCCCTTGTAACAGCTCCATGTGAGCATGTAAGGAACCTTCAGCTTCGTCCCTAGACGGATGATCCCTGCCTTGTCGAGGCCGATCAGGGGCGTGATGATCCTCGGGGCCTTACCGTTCCTGCCGGCCTTGGTGCCTAGGGCAAGGGCCCGTTGGAACTCCTTCACGAACGCCTGGGAGCAGTCCGGGTAACCTGAGTAATCTATGACATTGAAGCCCGTGAATATCGCCTCGGCGCCAATGACCTCGGCCCAATGGGCACCTATGGACAGGAGGACCAGGTTCCTTGCCGGGACGTAGGTCGACGGTATGCCACCGGACCTTATCTCGGCCTCGATGTCCCGGTCCACCGGCACCTTTGCCTTGCGGTCCAACAGTGCCGAGCCGTCCTTACCGAGGGAGACCTCGCTGAAGAAATGGCCCTTGAGGCCGAGCGCCCTTCCGACGGCCTTTGCGGCCTTGACCTCGCGGGCATGCCTCTGTCCATAGAGCACGGTAAGGCCGTAGACCTCATAGCCCTCGGCCTGGGCGACAGCGGCCGCGGTCGATGAATCCAGGCCTCCGGAGAGCAGCACGAGTGCCTTCGGCCGATGCTTTCCGACCTTCTTCCTTGGGGTCATTATCATGACCTTCCTCACGGACATATGGACGGGTACGATTGACAATAGCAATAGCCTTATAAACCTTTATCATTATTGTCAATTTGAACGAATCGTACAATAGGACCTAGATGATGGGAGGTCAATCATGTCACAGACCGTTGGTAATGCAACTGCTCGGAGAAGGGCCCTTCTGCAGGTGACTCTGATCCTGATATCGACCTTGACCGTCCTTTTGGCGGCCAGCCCTGTCACATTGGGCCTGGCCGATACTGTCACGCTGACAGATGCCGGAGGCGTACCTTTCACCTTCGTCCCAAACGGCACGATGGTCGTGATACTCGGCAGTGATGGGACCACGAAGGGCGGGACCAAGACGGCCACCGTCGAGGAGAACTTGAACCCTGCCAACAAGATAACGGTGACGATCTATGATAATGGGGCCGTCCTGAACGATACCACGACAGACGGCACGTACCACGGTTTCTTCAATATCTCGAACCTGGCGACCGGTGGGACCACCAATCCGGCAACAGGGACCATCGCTGTGACCGATGGGAAACAGATCAAGGTCACGGTCAACCTGGACGGAGATGCCACCTCCGGCACTGCCATGGTGACGACGGACTTCACGCCACCGACGGTGAAGGTCGTTTCGGCGAAGGATGTCATTGTCAACGGTAACTACTATCTGAAGGTCCAGTCGGGGGACATGAACATGAAAGGTGTCGCCTATGAGGTTGACGGTGGCTCCGAGCAGCCTACCACCCTCCAGGCCGGGTTCTACCTTGCCACCATCGATACCAAGCCCCTCAGCGAGGACATCCACTCGGTAAAGGTCACCGCCAAGGACCTCGCGATGAACGAGAACTTTGTATCGTTCAACGTGACGGCCGACAGGACGATCCCATCCGTGACCATCAGGCCCACCCCCAAATACATCATGAGCACCTACCTCCTCAATGTGACCATCACCGACCTGCACCTCAACACAACCACGATCCTTTACAGGATCGACACGGACATAGCCACCACAGCCATACCCAAGGTCGGCACGGACACCTTCACGACAACCATCGACCTTTCGGACAGGGACGAGGGCGAGCATACGATATATGTCCAGGCCAGCGACAACGCGGACAACATCAACAACACCCAGTTCGTGAAGTGCGTGCTGGACATAACGAAGCCGGCGATCACATGGGTCACGCTGCCGGGAATGGCGGTCAGTGCCGTCTTCGACCTCAATGTGTCGATAACGGACGCGAACATGAACACCAACGAGAACAAGTACAAATTGGATGGTGGTCTGCCTAACGTCATCCCTGGCAAGGGCGGCGGCTACTACGAGACGCTCATAAACACGATACCCTTCAATGAGGGGACCCACAATGTAGTGGCCTATGTGAAGGACCTGGCGGGCAACGTCAACCAGTCAAGCCAGCTAAACTTCATCGTCGACAGGACCCTGCCGGCCATCAATATCACCTCGCTGACCACGGCCTACTGCAAGGAGAAGTACATCCTGAAGGCCGAGGTCAAGGACGCGAACATCGACAAGATCTACTACATGAAAGGAACGGACAAGTACCTGATCACAGACCACATAGGGAACGACTATACCAAGGAGATAAACGTCAGCACGTGGAAGGAGGCGACCTACACCCTCATCGTCGAGGCCATGGACAAGGCGGACAATAAGAAGGATTCCGACCCGATAACGCTCGTGGTCGACATGACGCCCCCGGCCTTCAGCTATACCCTGAAGTCCACCGACGTGGGATACAAGCTGGATGTGACCGTGTCCGACGGGATCCTCGACCCGACCACGGTATTCTACTCGCTCGATGGGAAGCCAAAGAAGGATTTCGACAATGTCGTTTCGAACAAGTACATGGCCATAATCGCCAAGGCGGACTTCGGCAAGGGCAACCACACCATAACCCTGTTTGGCGGGGACAAGGCCGGGAACAGCATCGAGAAGATCTACAATGAGGCGCTTGTCATTCCCCCGCCGGTCGTGACCGGGCTGAGCGTCAAGGACCTGTACGACGGGAAGATGCAGATCACCTGGAAGGATTCGACCGCGACGGACCTTGACCATTACAACGTCTATTACAGGGCCTACGATGTCATCACCGATGTCACGGGCCTCAACGCCGCCATTTCCCTCAAGGCGAACACCACGATAATAACGGGCCTGGCCCTCCAGACGAGGTACTATTTCGGCATCACCGCCGTTGACAAGTTCGGCTACGAGAACAAAACGGTCACGCCCATCTCCGGGACGTCCATAGAGAGCCCCAAGATCCCGTCGCTCAGCATAACGCTCGTCATCCCGAACAAGTCGAGCAACATCAAGGCCGGTGACACGGTCAGCTTCAGCATCACGGTGAAGAACACAGGCACCATAAACGCGACGGCCATAAAGATAAATATCGTGGTGGACAACAATGTGGCGAACTTCGAGAACATCGAATACATCTCCCCCGGCCAGGTCAAGACGGTGAGCATCGATTGGAACGCCGAGGAAGGGACGCACAACGTGAATGTGACGGCCATCCAGGGCCAGCAGGTGCTCGCCACGAAGGAAGCCTACTCGGCACCGATCGTGGTGAAGCCCTCGAAGGGGACTGTCATCTCGAATGGCGGGTTCAACTACTACTACCTACTGGCGATAATCGGCGTCGTCGTGGGCGTAGGCATCCTGGCCTTCGCCTGGAGGACGACGAAGAAGCAGGACGCGGAGATCAAGCAAGAGGAGATCGAGCTTGGCATCAGGCCCGACAAGGATGGCAAGAGGCGTACACCGCCAGGACAGGCCCCACCAAAGCTCGGCGGGCCAGAAGGTGAGAAGCCGGCCCTCAAGCGCTCCCATTCCCCGGACGTGTTCATCCCGTCCTCCCCGCTGTTGCAGCAACCACCGCAGCAGCCACCGGCAGCCCCGCCAGCGCAGCCACCGGCCCAGCCGCCACAGCAGCCACCCCAGCAGTAGAACCTAGAGGACCGCGGAGCGATCAGGCCCCGGAACGCCGGGGCCTTTACCTCATTTTTCCATTTTCAAATATAAAGCGAATGGCCTACGGTCGCCCTTCGAACGATGTATATAAGTGTACATCCAAAATTATATATCGTACCAGGTATTCCACCATTACGGGGGAACACTTATGAAGACAAGCACAAAGAAGAACTTGCCCAATGTTTTCGTGCTGCCACCTGAGGAGATACCAAAGAAATGGTACAACCTTATCGTCGACCTTCCGGAGCCCTTGCCTCCGCCCATGGACCCCAAGGACGGGCCCTCGAGGCTCGAAATGCTCCCGAAGCTGTTCATAAAGGAATGCCTCAACCAGGAGTATGCAAAGGACAGGTGGATCGACATCCCGGAGCCGATAAGGGACCTCTTCATTCAGGCCTGCAGGCCCCGCCCCCTCATCAGGGCCAAGAGGCTCGAGGAGAAGCTCAAGACCCCAGCGAGGATCTACTATAAGACCGAGTTCTTCAGCCCGACGGGCAGCCACAAGGTCAACACGGCACTGGCCCAGGTCTATTACGCCCAGAAGCAGGGCCTGGAGCACCTGTCCACCGAGACCGGTGCAGGCCAGTGGGGCACGGCCCTTGCTTACGCTTGCAGCATGGGCGGCATCGAACTGACCATCTACTGGGTCCGGGCGGTCTATGAATGGAAGAGGGACCGCCGGAACTTCATGAAGCTGTACGGCGCCAAGGTCTTCGCCTCCCCCAGTAAGGAGACCCAGGCTGGCAGGGACCTTCTGAAGCTGGACGCCAACCACCCCGGTTCCTTGGGCATCGCGGTGTCCGAGGGCATGGAGCACGCGGCCACCAGGCCCGGCACGGCCTACAGCCTCGGGTCCGTCCTGAACCATGTCATGCTGCACCAGACGGTCATAGGCCTTGAGACGCAGAAGCAATTCGAGCTGGCCGGTGACTATCCCGACCTCATGTGCGCCTGCTTGGGCGGCGGCAGCAACTTCGGCGGGTTCACAATCCCGTTCATGTATGACGTCCTCAAGAAGAAGAAGAAGGTCAAGTTCCTGGCCGCCCAGAGCATGGTGGCCCCGAACCTGCAGGGCGAGTTCAGGTACGACTTCGGCGATCATGCCGAGAAGACCCCGCTGCTGAAGATGTACACGCTCGGCCACCAAGTGAAGATGGCGCCCATTAAGGGCGATGGCATCAGGTACCATGCCTGCGGCCCGCTCCTGAGCGTCATGAGGCACGCGGGCTACATAGACACCGTGGCCTACCCGGCGGACGAGAAGCATGTCTTCGATAGGGCAAAGACCTTCGTCCAGACCGAGGGCTACCTGCCTGCGCCTGAGTCCGCCTACGCAGTCACGGCGGCCATCGATGAGGCCCTCAAGTGCAAGGAGACCGGTGAGGAGAAGTGCATAGCCTTCAACATCTCGGGCCATGGCTTTATGGACATGGTCGGCTACAGGGAGATTCTGAAGGAGATCGAATAGGCCCCGGAACCCTTCCGTTTATTTTCTGACCTCTATTTTCATTTCTTTTCCATTTGGTATAGCCTGGGCCTTCTGCCCCTTCGCAAGGGCATCCTTCTTTTCCAGTTCCTGTCGGTAGGCATCGAGCTCGGCCTTCTCGCGGCGCCGGACGGCGAGATATTCCAGGACCAGCACGATCATTACCGACAACAGGCACGGGACCACCAGGGAAAGGCATGGCAACAACGAACCCACAGCGGTCCCTTCGTCATTCACCAGGACGATGATCGTCCGGTTCACGGAAGCGGTGCCGTCGGAGACCTCCACTGTGATGAAATGGGTCCCGGGCTCGAGGGAGATGTTCGCCACTGGCCCACTACCCAATACCTTTTCGCCCTCCAGCCAGCGGTACGTGTAAAGGTCGCTGGGGGAGCTGCCTATGACAGTGGCGGAGAACCTTATCACGCTACCCGGAGGGAATTCCGCTTCCTCCGCGGGCGTCAGTATGCGCACGTTCCACGGCGGACGGTCGCGAAACTCCACCGTTATCCAGAATGACCCGTTGTCCTTGAGGCCGGTGGGGTCCGTCACCGTAATGTTCACCTGATGGATGCCGGCCTGCTTGTTCGAGGGCTTGAACCTTATCTTCCCGTCCGAAGGGATCGAGAACAGGTCGCATTGGCCCGAGAAGACGAGCTTTTCGCCGAGGTCCGGATCGTTCGCGGTCAGATTGTAGTCCCATTCCTCGTACGCGCGTAGGGTCACGTTATACAGCCCGCCGAGCACTGGCGGATGGGGGATGGCTAGGACAATGAACCGTACCATGATCGTGTCCTTGAGGCCCTCGGAATCCTTCACGGTTATGTTCACATAATTGACACCATCGTTGATTATGGACGGTGTGAAGTCTATCCTGCCGGTGCCCTTCCCGATGGTGAACATGTCCGTATCGTCGAAGAACTGGAGCCAGTCGCCGTAGGGTTTGTCCGGGTCGGTCGCAGTGACCGTCAGATTGTACGGCTTACCCTCCGTCAAGGTCTGGTCGCCGGGGTTCACGAGCTTTGGCGGGTGTTGGCCTTGGGTGACCACGAGCGTAAAGTTCGTGCTGTTGGGCAGACCGCCGCCGTCCACGACCTTGATGGTCACATTGAATGTCCCCACATATTGCTCGGTCGGTGTGAAGTTTATGAGACCGGTGAAGGCATTTATGGCCACGAAGGACGGGGTCGACCCGAACTTCAATTTGTCCCCGTGGGCCGTGTCAGGGTCGATCGCTTGTACCTGGTAGCGGAACAATATCCCCACCATGGCCTTTTGGTCCGGTATGGGCAATATCGACGGTGGATCGTTCACGTCCTTCACTTTTATTGTGAACACCTTCGAGCCGGTCTTGTTAAAGACGTCCGTTGCATTTATCGTTATATTGACGAATGGGACATCCTGTTCGATAGGCAGGAAATCGAGCCTGGCGGTATTGTTCGTCAGATTGATGATGGTGAACCTTGCATTGTTCACGGACCAGTTGAACGGGTCCCCGTCCAGGTCCTCCCCCCTTACCACGGTCTCGAACGGTGTATATTCCGTGGCATTTTGATCATCCATCGTAAGGACCTTCGGATATCGGTTCACCTTGATCCATATGTTCCCGGCGGATGTGCCGTTCACCGTGCACCATATCTTTTGTGTTCCACCCACGGCGGTCCAGTCGGCCGACACGCTGGAATCGCTAGACGGCGCGATGTCCATCCATTTCTCGCCGAACTTCACGGCACTCACGAAGTTGTCCCCGTTCCGGAAGGATATCAATAGATGTTGGCTCACGGCCATCGGGTTATGGAATTCGGCAGTGACCTTCACGGTGTCGTTCTCCGACGGCTTCTTCGGTTGATAGGACAGGGCCTTGAGCACCACCTGTATCGCCGATTCTTCAGGGCCGAAGGTCGCTGACGGTGGTTGTGATGTTATCTTACGCAGGATGATATCATCGAACCATGCAGGGAAGATCCCGGATTGTGAATCTGTCGTGAACATCCCGACAGTGATGGTGTGCCACCCAGAATATATGTAGAGGCTTATGTTATAGCGGTGTAATTCCGGGCCTGGATCGTACTTATCGAAGTTCGGCCAGCCATCTATCAATACCATGGCAGACACCGTGCATCCCATGCACTCATGGCTGCGCGCATAGAATGCCAGGTCATAATTCGAACTGGTGAGATCGACCAACCGCTTCGAAAATGAATATTGGTCATTGCCGCAGGCGTTCATCAAATAGTTGAGGAGGGAATAGGGCGGCGAATGATAAAGGGTGCCATTCAGTTCGTTCGTTCCCGTTATACAACTGGTGTCCAATGTCCAGTTCGATATGTCCCCGTTGTTGAAATCGTCGAAAAGGTCGAACGTCCGCGGGCCATTGCTCTCTGAGATGGCGGTCGGGTTCCCATAATACATGTATAAGGTCGCGGACCCGCCAGCTGGGATCTCGGTGATGTTCACCCAGACAGATGCGTTGGTCATCTTCTTCGATGCCTCGACCCAATAGGCCAACTTTGTCTGGATCCCTGAGGTCGAATTGTACATTAGGAACCTGATGTCTGAGAAGTTGCTGTCCATGTAATTCGTGTATTGGACCTCTAGCTTCACCGGGAAGGAATACAACTTCCCAGCCCCTCCATTTGAGACCGTGATCTCCTTCCGATGGCTCCATTGCGCGTCCCACCAAGGATCCCCGAGTGCTCGCGGCCCCATGCCTCGGGAGCTGGCGCCGGCCAGCTCGGCCACTGGCATCACGGATGTGGAAAGGAAGGCGATGGCGAGAAGGATGCATAATGACCTACGGAAAAGATGATTCTTGACCATGAATATCATTGATTTTTCTATGAGACTATCCCTATTTAAACATTACTTTGAATTTACAAAGCTCGATCATCAGATGATGGAATCGCACGAGCGAAAGGCCCTAGCCAGGGCCTATTTCGCCTTTTCGTCCTTGGTCGCCGCCCCGAAGAGCCTCTCGACGAGCCACTTCGACGAGAAGGGCTCGAGGTCCTTGTACTCCTGGCCCGTACCGACGAACAATATGGGCTTGCCGACCGCCTTGGCGACGGAGATGGCCGCGCCGCCCTTTGCATCGGCATCTATCTTGCTGAGTATCGCGCCGTCGATGCGAACGGCCTTCTCGAACTCGCGGGCCTGCTCCGTGGCGTCATTCCCGGCCAGCGAGTCCCCGATGAAGAGTATGAGGTCCGGGTTCACGACCCGCTTGATCTTCTTCATCTCGTCCATGAGGTTGGTGTTGGTCTGCATCCTTCCGGCGGTGTCTATGAGGACCAGGTCCCTCTTCCTGGCCTTGGCGTGCTCGATGGCGTCATAGGCCACGGCCGCCGGGTCGCTGCCCGCCTGGTGCTTGATGAGCTTGACGCCGAGCCGCTCGGCATGTACCTCGAGCTGCTCGATGGCCCCTGCCCTGAAGGTGTCCGCGGCGGCTATGACCACGCTCTTTCCCTTCTGCAGGTACCGATAGGCCACCTTCGCGATGGTGGTCGTCTTGCCGGTCCCGTTGACGCCGACGAACATAATCGAGATGGGCTTCTCATGGGTCTCGACATATTCGTCGAGGTTGATGCGCTTCTCGGTCTTGAGGACCCGTTTCAGGGCCAGTCGCAGGGATTCCTCGACGACCTCGCCAGAGTTGGCCCCGAACTTGATCTTCTTGTCCTTAAGGTCCGCCTTGACGGCCTCCTTGATGGCGTCGACCACCGGCAGGGCCACGTCGGATTCCATGAGAATGACCTCGAGGTCCGCCAATAGCTCCTCGATCTTCTCGGGCTTCAGCCTCCAACCGAAGAGCCCGTCCGTGAAGCTATCGGCCCGCGTGTCCTCGACCTTGACCTTCTGGACCTTGACGACCTTGGCCGGCCGCTCGGGCTGGGGGGGCTTGGCCACGGGCTTTGGTGTCGGAGTTGGTTTAGGGACCGGCATCTCGACGGGTTTCGGTGCGGGCTTCTCGGGTCCGGGTGCCACCTGGGCCTTCTTGGCCGCTTCCTTCTCCTCCTCTTCGATCTCCTCGGCGGCCTTCTTCTTGAATATGTTAAGCTTGTCCTTAAGGGAATCGAACATGCCCATGGGAGAACCCCTAGATATTTGTCTGATTGTGAAAAGTCCTACGCCTGCTTGGACCTTTGCATCTCCTCGTACATCGTCTGGACCTCGCGGGTCAGGGCCTCGGCCGAGGCCTCGAGGCGCTCCAGTTCCGCGACGACCTTCTTCTCCTTGTCTCCAAGGTCTTTGAGCGATGAGGTCAGTTTCTCCATGGCGTCCCCGATCGGGTACTCGGCCGTGATGCCGTTCCCGATGTTCATGAGGACCTTGTTCGTCACCGATGGCTTCGCGAAGATGAACACGCCGGCCCCGACGGGGACGAGGACCTCGGCGGGCTTCTTCTCCATGGCGTCGATGGCCTTCAGGGTCTCCGTGGCCCTTGTGTGGTCCCTCAGCGCCGAGGCGAGCATGTCGGCCTCGCGGCTGAAGGCCTCGATCCTGTTCCGGGCGACCTCGAGTATCGTCAGTTGCTTCTGGAGGTCCTCCTCATTGGGCGGCCCTTCCCTCTTCGGTTTACCGGGCTTGGCCGGCCTGCCGCCCTTCTCCTCATGTTCGTGCTCGTGGTGGTGCTCGTGGTCGTGACCGTCGTAAATATGGTCGTCCTTCTCGTCCTGCTTCTCGCCGTTCTGGGGATGTTTCATGAAAGCCACCTACTTCACCCCTAGTGCGTGCTTGATCTTGATGTCTGTCACCTCTTCGGGTCTGAGCTCCTTCACGGCGGAGATATTTATCGTCCTCCGCTTGATGGCATGCTCGCTCCCGAGGAGGGAAAGAAGGTTCTCCCTGGCCTCCTTCTCGTCCTTGCAGATGATCTCGCGCGCGAAGGGCTGCTTCCTGTTGACGCCCATGGGGAATGTCCCTTCGATCCTGAACGCCTTTAGCTGCGTCATGACCTGTCCCTCTTAGGATTGTGATTACTGGATAACAGAACGAGATATTAGAACCTTATCTATGGGCCGTTCATGTGGCCCGGACCCGTTTACCTCAGCCCGACCTGTATGCTGAAGCCGTCCTCGGTGATGCTTGCCAGGTGGCGGCCGGTCGAATGGGCCGTGCCCCTCATCTTGAGGACCTCGATGTACTTCATGCGGGCATCGTTGATGATCTCGTAGCTCAGCAGGACGACGCCGTCGACTATGTACGAGATCTCTATGGGATAGGTCTCGTCGGGCCTGACCTCTCCCGTCAGGAGCGTCGTGGCCTGCCAGTTCTTGAGACGGACCGTGAGGTCGTAGAGGAACAGCCTGTAGTTCTTGGCGAGCCTCGTGCCTATGACCGTCAATGGGTCGATGACGATCCTCTGGGGCATGATCTCGACTATCTGCTCCTCCATGTACTGGAGGACCTTGTTCGGGTCCGGTTCCTCCTTGATTATGGTCCCGAGGTCCACATACTGTATCTCCTCGCCGAAGTACTCGGGCTTGATGAACTTGTAATCCGAGACGAACCTGAGCATCCATTGCGTGGGCTCGCTGAGGGTCGTGAAGAACAGGCCCTGCTCGCCCTCCTTGGCGCCGGCGCAGAGGAACTGCAATGCGAATGTGGTCTTGCCTGTGCCGGCCGCGCCAGCGACCATGACGGCCGACGGGAACGGGAACCCGCCCTCGAGCATGTCGTCGAGGCCCTTGATGCCCGATTTCACACGGGATATCTTGTAGGTCATGGTCACCCACCAGTTCGCTCCGAGGATGTCTATGTCGTATATAGGATATGAGCCTTTTTGATATAATCCGAATTTTGATATATAAATGTGTCCTCCATTGTTATTTAGCACCTTTATTGGCGGTTCGAGGTCGCAAGCCCCTCGGAACCCTAACAGAAAGAGAAAATAGATGTAGTACTGAATTAAATGTACTTAACAGCAAACTTTAATTATATTATAATTCTATGAGACGGAAAATACTATACCTTCTTATTTGGTCCGTTGGGATAGGAATGGGGGATACAGACATGGAACGCCCTACAAGGCTCTTGAGACCGTTCGTTGCGATCTTTATCGTGTTGGTCATGGTGACCTCTGCGTCAGCCTCGGCCATCGGGCCCCTCGTGTCCAGCACGATGGGACCGACGCACCCGCCGACCTGGCAGGAGCGGTTGGGAATAACGCACCAGCAGGGCACCTCGACGCAGTCGTCCACCGGCTCGCGCGCCGTGGACCTCGAGGACCAGTTCGAGGTCGTGAGCCCGTACCCGACGAGCAGGAACATCTACGACCTCAAGTTCAAGCCAAATTCGAACACGGCCCTGGCGGTCGGTGAGCAGGGGCTCATCATGGAGTATGACGGCGTCTACTTCAACACCATCACCACGAGCATCACGGCGAACCTCTGGGCCGTGTCATGGAACGGACTGGGCAGTTATGCCCTTATCGGAGGGGACAGCGGGACCTTATATAAGTACAGCAACGGAGCGGTGCAAAAAATCTACCTCGGGACCAGCGCCAACGTTATCGATATCGACTTCAGGACCGATGTCGACAGGGCACTGATAATAACGGACAACAGCGCTGTTTACCAGTACAGTGACCTTGGAGGCACCGAATTCGTTGTCTTCCTGGGTCAGTTCAGCCCGGTGACCTTCATGGCGGTCAGCTGGCACCCTACAGCGCTCACGGCACTCCTTGTGGGCTACGAGATCGTGAACACGCCCAATGGTTATCGCTTCGAGGGCCGGGTGTTCCAATACGACGAGAACACGGGGCAGTTCACGAACCTGCACCCCAATGTGCCCTTGGACAGGGACACGGACCTGTATTCGGTCGACTGGCGCCTCCAGGGAGACTTCGCCCTTATGGGTGGATGGGTAGGATATGTCCTGAAATGGGACGGCACGGTCTTCGGGACCGTCTCGACCAACACAGGCAACACCTTCCTTGGCATCGGGTTCAACGGCCAGGGGACTGGACTGCTCGTGGGGACCGGTGGCCAGGCTTACACTTACAAGGCCGGTGTTTTCCAATCGGTCGTGACCAATACGCGTAACGCCTTCTATTGCGTCGATTGGGCCAGCGACAGTTCCAAGGCGTTCATGGCTGGCCTCGTCGGCACGGTGGCCACCTATGATCCTGTCAAGAACACCGTCACCTTACTAACCGTGGGCAGCAACACCACCTTCTACGACGTCGCCTGGAGGCCGGACTGGAGCTACGCGCTGCTCGTCGGCGCCCGCGGGGCGGTCTACAAGTGGGATGGTTCCAAATTAACATCCATCTCCAGCCCGACGACCGAGAACCTGCTGGGCGTCGCTTGGGACCCCAACGGGGACATAGCGCTCATCGTCGGTACGTCCGGGACACTCGTCGAGTTCTTCGATGGCGGCGCCGGGGACCCGACGATGGCCACAAGGCTCAGCGGCTCCAATAACAACCTATGGGACGTCGACTTCAACAGCAACAGCGTCGCCCTCATCGTGGGCGACCGGGGCGATGTCCGTCTTTGGAGCGGCAACTTCGCCACGAAGGTCGTCACGACGACCGTGAACAGCCTCAGGGGCGTCCACTGGAAGGACACCACCACGGCCTATATCATCGGTGACTCCGGCACCATCCTGAGGTTCCAGACGAGCCCGGTCCAGCGCGTGGACATCTCGACGCCGAACCTGGGGAACAGCAATGCCCTGTGGGGCGGCCAGTGGAAGGACGACAAGCAGCGCGGCCTGATATGCGGTCAGAACGGGCTCCTGATGGAGCAGATCGACAACAACCCACGTACGACGCTGGACGATACGTACAATGTCATCCCCACGAACACGAACTCCTGGCTCTATCATATGGACTGGAACTACGATGAGACCGATGCGCTGATGACCGGTGACGGCGGGAAGGTCGTGAACCTCCACGACCAGAACAACGCGGTCAGGGTCCTGCAGTCCCCCACCACGGAGACACTTTACAGCGTCGGCTGGAAGGGGAACCAGTACGCGCTGATCGTAGGCACGTCCGGCACCGTGATGAAGTACTGGCCCAACCTCGTGCCACCGAAGGTCACGCTCAACAGCCCCATAGATATCACGGACAATTCCATGAAGCTCACATGGACGAAGTCCGACATCAAGGACTTCCACCATTACGAGGTCCACATGTCCAAGGTCAAGGACTTCACGCCCACGACATCGACGAGGTTGAAGACCATCTTGGACCAGGCCACGACGACCTACGTGGTCACCGGCCTGAGCCGCGACACGACCTACTACTTCAGGGTCAGGGTCGTCGACAACGGGGCCCTATATGCGGACTCCAACCAGGTCTACGGGCATACCATCGTGGGCAATCTGCCCCCGGTGGCTGTGAAGCTCAACGATCCCACGGACATCACCGACTCCTCCATGTCGCTGTCCTGGAGCCAGAACAAGGACACGGACTTCGATCACTACGAGCTCCACATGTCCAAGACCAAGGACTTCACGCCTTCGGGTTCCACGGCGAAGGTCACCATCGCCAACCAGACCAAGACCGATTCCCCGGTCCAGGGCCTGACAACGGAGACGACCTACTACTTCAAGCTTAGGACCGTCGACAAGGATGGCCTCGTGAACGATTCCAACCAGGTCAGCGGGGCCACCCAGAAGGTGAACGCGCCCCCCACGGCGGTGACCTTGAATCAACCGTACAATGTGACATATTACACAATGGAGGTCAACTGGACGATGAGCAAGGACTCGGACTTCAAGAAGTACGAGGTCCACATCTCCACCGACCAGGGCTTCACCATATCAAATTCGACGCTCAGGTCCACCATCACGCAGAAGAACCTTACTTGGTACAAGTTCGAGAACCTGAATGCTTTGACGGTCTACTACATCAAGGTCAGGGTCGTTGATACGGGCGACCTGTCGGACGACTCGAACGAGGTCTCTGCCAAGACCAAGGAATTCATCGCCCCGCCGGTCGCCGTCACGCTGAACGACCCGGTAAACATAACCGAGACCAGCATGAGGGTCAACTGGACGAAGAGCAATGACACATACTTCAACAGGTACGAGGTCCACATGGCCAACAGCGCCGGGTTCGCACCGAACCAGAGCACGATGGTGAACAAGATCAGCACCAGGAACGTCACGACATACAAGTTCACTGGCCTGACACCGGGGACGACATACTTCATCAAGATAAGGGTCGTCGACACGGTCGACCAGTTCGCGGACTCGAACGAGGTCGAAGGGAAGACCATCGGCAACGCACCCCCGAAGGCGGTCATTCTGGAAGTCGGGGAGGTCCAGCAGACCGCCGTAGGCCTCCTCTGGACGACCAACAACGACACGGACTTCAAGCAGTATGAGATCTACTACTCCAAGGATTCGGCATTCACGCCCGACCCGGCGAGCCTCTTCCAGACCTACAAGGGCGCCAACCAGAGGGCAATAACGGTCGACCAGCTCGACATGAACACATCCTACTATTTCAAGGTCAGGGTCGTCGACAGCCTTGGGGCCCACAGCGACTCCAACATGGTGAGCGCGACCACGCTCGGGCCAGACCTCCCGCCAAGGGCCCTCGTGCTAGGGGACCCGCAGAACATCACCAGGACCTCGATGGTCCTGTACTGGAGCCTCAGCCCTGACAGGGATTTCGCATCCTACGAGATCCACAAATCGGACCATTCGGGCTTCAAGCCGAGCCCGAGCACGGCGGTCGTCAAGATAAGTGACATAAACACGACGGACTTCAACGTGTCCGGCCTGAAGATGGACACCGAGTATCACTTCATTGTGAGGGTCTACGACTTTGCCAACCAGTTCAACGACTCCAACGAGGTCTTCGCCAAGACCAAGCCTCCGAACCAGCCGCCGATCGGGGACGCTGGACCGGCCCTTACCGCCTATGTTGCCGACCAGGTCGAACTCAAGGGCGTTGGCATCGACCCTGACGGCAAGGTCGTCCTGTACGAATGGGACCTGGAGGGGACCGGCATCTATGACTACTCGAACTCGCTGACGGGCGAGGTCAAGCACCAATACATGAAGGCCGGTGACTATACCCCGGTCCTCAGGGTCACGGACAATGAGGGTGCGACGAACACATCCATGACCACTGTGACCGTCAACGAGCCGACACCGCCTGACATGCCCCCTAAGGCCGATGCAGGGCCTGACCAGACGGTCTATGTGGGCGATACGGTCAACTTCGAAGGGACGGGCACGGACGATGACGGCACCATCGTGTACTACGAATGGGACTTCAACGCTGACGGGACCTATGAGAGCGCCTCGGCCGATGACGGTACCGGGACCTATGTCTACAACGACCCCGGGACCTACAAGGCCCGGCTGCGGGTCACGGACAGCGCCGGGCTGTCCGCCACGGCCATTACGCACATAACGGTCACCAACAGGAACCACGCCCCGGACGCGAGGATAACGAAGCCCCAGGACGCCAAGAAGTACAGCAACAAGGACCCAATCCAGTTCGACGGGTCGTCGAGCAGCGACCAGGACGGGGACCTGATGACCTTCAAGTGGATAGACGAATCTGATGGTGACAAGGTCCTGAGCGTGAAGGCGAAGTTCAGCATTACACTGACCAAGCTCGGGGCCCACTCCATAACGCTCGAGGTCTATGACGGCAAGGACACGGGGAGCACAACCGTGGACATAACCGTGCAGGAACCGACCAACACGCTGCCGACCCTAACGATATCGGACCCGGCCAGAGGCGCGGTCGTGAAGGGCACGGTGACCATCGACGGCAGGGCCCAGGACTCGGACGGGTCCATCGACAACGTCTGCATAGCGATCGACGGCGGTGCCTGCCAGGCGGCCTCGGGCAAGAGCGACTGGAGCTACGATTGGAACACGGCCAACGTCGAGGCGGGCCTGCACACCATCAAGGCCGTTGCCACGGACAACCGCGGTGGCAAGACGGACACATCGATAACGGTCACCGTCGAGAAGAAGTCTTCCAAGGGTGGGGGCTTCCTGGGCCTACCCGGCTTCGAGGCGCCCGTGATGCTCGCCGCGGCGGCCCTGGTGGCGCTGGCGGTGGCGGCCCGGAAGAGAATGGACGAATAGGTTAGAAAGTGTCGGACGGTGGCCTTGCGCCACCGTCCATATCCTTTATTGTTCTTTTTAAAACGCTCAGAGCTTGAACCTCTTCCGATTGGATTCCATCTTCCTGGCCACAGCATCGGAAAGGTCGAACTGCAGCGAGTTGGCGAGCGAAAGCAGGTATATCATTATGTCCGCGGCCTCGTCCTTTATCTCGGACATGAGGCGCTTGTTCAGCTTCGTGTCCGCCGGGTCAAGGTCCTCCCATTGGAAGATCTCGAGGAGCTCCGCGGCCTCGATGGAGATGGACACGGCAAGGTTCTTGGGTCTGTGATACGGCTCCCATTTCCTCTCGTGGACGAACTTCTCGACTATGTCCTTCAGCTCCTTCACGGTGGTCCTGCCGTCCGCCATAACCTGTCCTGACATAGCTGGCACCTCTAGAATTCGATGGGATTTACTTCTGCTTCGGCCCTTCCTTGGCCCTGCTCAATGGCTGGCCCCAGGAGGCGTCCCCGACGAACTCCCAGTCCTGGACCACCTGCTGTCCCCGGAGGAAGACGCGCCTAGGGAAGACCGCAGGCATGCCTTCGTAGGGTGTCCAGCCGCACTTGCTGTGTAGGTTCCTGGCCTTTATAGTGCCGGCCGCCCGAAGGTCGACGGTGATGATGTCTGCGTCCATGCCGACCTCGATGCGGCCCTTGGTCGGGAGCTTGAAGACCTCGGCGGCCCGCTGGGATACGATCCTCACAAGCCGCTCTATATGGAGCTCGTTGTTCCTCAACTTGTGCAGCAGCAGCGGCAGCATGGTCTCCACGCCGGGGACGCCGGCGGGGGCTTCGACGAACCTCAGGTCCTTCTCCTCGATGGTATGTGGGGCGTGGTCAGAGGCCACGAGGTCTATCCTCCCGTCGACCAGGGCCCTCCAGAGGTCCGAGGCCGTGGCAAGGGACCTCAGCGGCGGGTTCATCTTGCCCCTGGCCTTGAGGCCCATGCGTTCGTTCAGGAACATGTGGTGGGGAGTGACCTCGCTCGTGAAGTCCGCGGGCTTGGCCTCGAGGGACAGCCGGCTGGACAGGTGGGCGATGTGAAGCCCCTTGACGTCCTTGAGGCCCGCGAGCTTCTTGACGGTGGCGGCCTCGATCTCCTCTGGCCGGGACCTGTTGTAGTCGATGGTGTCCTTGGGCTCGCCCGTGGGGGGCTTCCAGTCCTTGAGGGCCTTCGGGTCCTCGCAGTGGACGCTCACGGGAAGGCCGGAGGCCATGATGTCGTTAAGTCCTTTTACGAGGATGTCATCGTTGTCTACGCCCAGATTTCCTGTGGTCTCACCGAGGTATACCTTGAAGGCCGTGGCGACCAGCGCTGCCCTGTCGACGCGGGTCCTTTCCCCGAGGCCGCAGAAGAGGCCGTAGTCGATGTGGGCCTTGCCCTTGATGGCCAGGTACTTCTCGGCGACGTCCGAGGCCGTCGTGACGGAAGGTTTGGTGTTCGGCATGTCGAGGACTGTCGTGACCCCGCCGAAGGCCGCGGCCAGCGTCCCGGATTTGAAATCCTCCTTCTGGGGGAAGCCTGGGTCGCGGAAGTGGACGTGCGGGTCAATGGCCCCGGGAAGGACGAGCTTGTCGCCGACGTCTATTTGGGTCTCGCCCTTGAGGACCTTCTTGACCTCGACGATCTTGCCCTCGTTGATGGCGATGCAGCATTTCTGGAGCTTGTTGTCGTAGAAGACGTTGCCCTCGATGACAAGCTCGTAGGCCGTACCGCTCCCTCCCGTCTTTGAAAGGTGTTGTATCCTATTAACCTTTTCCGGATTTCCAGGAATCCGAAAAGATATTTAGGCCGGCGCGCTGATGTTCATCGGTCGCAGGCCCGGGGGCCTCTATGATGGAATGGTGGGAGGACTTTTTCGACGAGGACATGGGGAGGATACTGTTCCCTCCGGAAAGGATGAGGCAGACCTCTCCCGAATGCGACCTCATCGAGAAGCTGCTCGGGCTGCGAAGGGGCGATGCCGTCCTGGACCTTGCGTGCGGCGTTGGCCGCCATTCCATCGAGCTCGCGAGAAGGGGCTATGCTGTGACCGGCCTTGATTATTCCGAGGTGTACCTGGCGAAGGCGAGGAGCATGGCCAGGAAGAGGAAGGTCAAGGTCGAGTTCCTGAAAGGGGACATGCGCAGCATCCCTTTCCAGGACCGGTTCGACGCGGTCATCTGTATGTTCACGAGCTTCGGGTTCTTCAAGAAGGAATCGGACCATCTTAAGGTATTGCGGGGCGTCTCGCGATGCCTCAGGCCCGGGGGCAGATTGCTGATCGACGTCGTCAGCCGTGAGTGGTTGGAGGCCCATTTCAAGCCGAAGGACTGGACGGAACATGAGGACGGGCTCGTCGTGCTCGAGGACGGACGGTTGGACCTCAAGCGCAAACGGTCCATTGCGACCTGGACCATGGTCGATGGTAAGAGGCGGCGGACCTTCGACCACACGTTGCGGCTGTTCACGTTGCCGGAACTGGCCAAGCTCGCGGGCCGGGCCGACCTCAGGCTCGTGAGGGCGGTCGGAGGGTTCGGGAAGGAGCCTGTGGGGCCGAATGGAAAGCGGTTGATCGCCGTCTTTCGGAGTTAAAGGGCCACCTAGCTGTCCGATACTTTGCACGGTCCAATGGTTTAGACAGAGAAAATCGACATAGAAAGCCTTTTAGACATCAATCCCATTTTGTGACCCAAGAAGGTGGGCCAATGACCAAGGCTTCGAAGAAGGGCAAGATAGGGACGATCGAGGAGTTCGAGGGGCTGTATCCCGAGGAGTGGCTGCTGCTCGAGGTCCTCGAGGCGAACGAGCAAGAGGAGGTCACCGTCGGGAGGATGATCGCGCACACCCCGACAAGGGCCGAGATATTCGAGGAGCTCCGAGGGACCATAATCAAGGATGTGGCCCTGGTATATTCGGGGGACATGCCCAAGAAGGGCACCCTGGTGCTGTTCTGAGGTGATGGAGATGACAGAGATATTCTTCGATGGCAAGAGGCCAATGATACCGGTCATGGTCATGCTGAACGGCAAGAAGGGCGTGGTAAGGGTCCAGGGCATCGTCGACACGGGGAGCACGTTCGTGGCCATCCCATTCGAGATCGCCGAGACGCTGGGCTACGACCTCCACAAGGTCAATGAGAGGGCCCAGGTCTCCACGCCGAACGGCCTGCTGACGGTCCCGGTGATAACGCTCGACGAGGTCAATGTGATGGGCAAGTCCGTGGCCCAGGTGAAGGCCGCGGTGGTCCCGTTCCCGGAGGAGGCCAAAGTGACCTGCCTGCTCGGCCTGTCCTTCCTGAGGAACTTTGTGTTCTCGGTGGACTACTCGACGGGGACCTTCAAGCTAGAATAGGGTCGTGTCGGGCCCGTCAGACATATTCGTCCTGGGGGGCCTTCAGACCTTGCTCTTTCTCTTCTTTTCCCTCTTTACTTAACGAAAAGGTGGTGTAGGATTCCCCGGACGGGTCCAGTGCGTGGACGAGGGTCACAATAAGTTCCCCTGCGTAGATGCGCAGGACGTCGTGCTCGTTGCAGTATGCTAGAAGCTTGGTCTCGAGCTCGCTCGTCGAGGTCCCTTTGTCGCCCTTGAGGTTCTCGGCATATTCCTTGACGACGGCCTCGATCCCTTCATGCGAGAGGCCAGTGCCCTCGTAGCTGTCCATGAGCTTGCCCTGGCCCTCGCCCCTGTACTCCTTCTTGTCCCTGAAATAGGGGCAGTACTCGGGATAGTCGCATGGGCAGGAATCCGTCAGGCGCGGCTCGAACATCCCGGCCTCGATGCAGGAGGCCGTGGTCACCAGCGCCCGGCGCAGGCCGGCCTTCATGTCATCGGTGAAGGCCCTGGCCGTGACCCTCTTCCGGGAGCGCAGATGATAGATGGTTATCCGGCTAACCTTCTTGCCGTACCTGTTCTCGGCGGCCAACTGGTAGATGCCGAGCTGCGCGTTCGTCCGTACCCGGTCCTCGTCGTAGACGTCCTCCCCTGACTTGTAGTCCAGGACCTCGAGGGTGCCGTCCTCCAGTTCCTCGACGACATCCACACGGCCGGTGAGCGGGATGCCCTCCAGCTCCATGTCGAACTTGAGCTCCACTGCCAAAGGCGGTCTGTATTCCCTGGAAGCGTCCTTGTAGAAGTTGGTCAGGATCTCCTTTGCGGCCCTCTTGAACCTCCTCTCCTCCGCTTTGGTCGGGAAGCCCTGCGGGTCCCAGGACCTGTCAAGGATCCGCATCATATCGTCCATGGAGGTCTTGGCCGGGCCCCGCCTATGGAACAGCTCGATGGCCTTGTGGATCGAGCGGCCCAGGGAATATTCAGGCCTGGGGGTCTCGGGTATCTTGTCGACATAGGCAAGCTTGTATTGCAACGGACAGTCGGAATACGTCCGGAACTTGCTGTAGCTCAGTGGCCGCTTGTCAATGAAGGTCGGCATTCAAAGGCCTCAGGCCGCGGGCGGTGGTGGAGGCAATGGCTTCTGCTGGGTGCCCGGGGGCGGCGGTGGAGGAGGAAATGGCTTTGGTTGGGCCTGGGGAGGCTGCGGAGGCATGGTCCCCGGGGGTGGCGGCGGGGGAGGTGGCATCGGTTTTTGGGCCATCGGCGGGGGCGGGGGAGGTGCGCCTTGGTACTGAGCCGCCTGCGGCGGCGGGGGAGGTGCCATCGGCTTCTGGACCATCGGCGGAGGTGCCACTGGTTGCTGGGCCCCGTATTGAGGATACGCTGGCGGAGGCGCTGGCTTCGGTGGCGGTGGCGCGTACTGTGGATATGTGGGCGGTGGGGCCGCCTGTGCCGGAGGAGGCGCACCGTACTGGGGCGGGGCCGCCGGCTTCGGTGGCGGTGGCGCGTACTGTGGATATGTGGGCGGTGGGGCCGCCTGTGTCGGAGGAGGCGCACCGTACTGGGGCGGGGCCGCCGGCTTCGGGGGCGGTGGCGCATATTGCGGGACCGGCGGCGGTGCCACCGGCGCCGGTGGGGGCGCCTTGGGCTTCGGGGCTACCGCATGGGCCTGGTCCACCTTCATCTTGCACTTGTAGCAATAGAAGCCCTTCGTGAAGTTGTCGTAGGAGAGCGTCTCGCCGCAGACCGAGTGCGTGTAGTGCTCGTACTTCGGGGTATCCTGCTGGCCGAGGGCCTTCGTAAGCGGATAGGGGGCATTGGGATGCTTCTCGCCGTAGGTCTGCTCGTACTTCAGCCATTCCTGCCACATGGGCCTCTGGTCGGGGGGAACGTGCGCAAGCGGATCGTCCTCGGTGGTCCTCTGCGTGGACACATCAAGGGGTGCGTACTTCCTCTTCCTCGTGACCATGTAGACGGTCAGGACGATGATGACGATGAGGACGATAAGGACCACGATGCCGAGCGCCACGGCGGTCATATCGATGGTGGCCGGTTTCCCGAGGTCCTCGATGGTCATGTTGAACCGGACATAGTTGTCCGATATCTGGGAGTACGCCGGGTCGGCCATCTTCTTGTTGTAGAAGACCACGTAGTAACCACCGCCTTCCGGGGCCTTCACCGTGTAGGACAGCGTGGTCCCTTTCACGGCCTCCTTGGACCTCTTGACGTCGTAGAAGCTGGGCGAGGAACCGGACTTCATGATGTCGTAATTCTTGTTCTCCACCCACAGGACGGCTATGGCGGTACCTTCGGCTATGTCCTTCACCTGGATACGGAAGAGGTCCCCGCCGGAAAGGGTGACCTTGTAGCTGATGAAACCGTCGCGGGCGACCGTCAATGGGGTGGACAGCTTCTCGGTATAGGGCAATTCCAATATCTTCGCGCCGATGACGGGCTTCACGCGTATCAGGAACTGGCCCTGGGCCGAGTTGTTATGGTTGTCCGTGGCCGTGACCGTTATCGTGTAATTGCCGGCCGTGGCCCAGAAACGGGTCACGTTGGTCGTCGGGGTGGTCCCACGGAACTCATTGTCGTTCAATAGGTTCCCGTCATTGTTCATGTCCTTGGTGTCATCGAAGTCCCATGTGACCGTGATCTGGTCCCCGTCAGGGTCGCTCACGCTCAGGCCATCGGCGAGGTTGATGGCCTGGTTCACATCGATGGTCCGGCCGGAGGGGGCCTTGACGGTCGGTGGTGAGTTCTGCGCGCTCACGGGCGGTGCCACAGCGGGCAGCAGGATCACGAGAAGGAACATCGCCACGATTGGTAAGGCCATGCGCGTCATACAAGCTGTGTAATATGATAAGTGAATAATAAAGATGACCCATGTTGGGAAAGAAGGGGGTCCCGCGGCCTACTTGCCCTTGGAACCCCAGGACCACCGGCCCTTCTCCTTGCCTTTGTCAGGGGGCGGCATACCACCCTTGCCCTTCATCGGTGGCTTCGCCGGGACCGCTATGGACGATAGCTCGGCTGGCTTTCCGCCCTTCTTCTCCTTGCCCTTGCCGGCGCCCTTGCCCTTCTTGGCCTTCTTCGGCCTCGGGGTCCTGGTCTTGATCTTGTAGACCGTATAGGCCACGATGGCGGCGACGCCCGCCGTGATCATGGCGTAGATCGCGTATTCCGTCATCGCCGTGGACTTGACGTTGTCCGGGTGGTTCGGCGCGCCATGTGGCGTGTGGCTGCCGATCATGGCGCCGTAGGGCATGGTCAAGGGCTTGTCCCATTGGTGTATGGGCATCCAGACATTCAGGGCCGGGTCCCCGTAGAAGACCACGTTCTCGAAGATGTCCCACCACCACTGCTGGACGAGGTACTGGATGCCCACGTGCTGGACCCCGTGCTGGTAGGCCTCGCCCACCGTGTAGCCGAGGTCCATGTCCCTGAGCCAGGCCTCCATGGCGAAGGTGGCGTACCAGGAGGTCAGCCACGGGTCTATGACCTGGAAGACCATCCCGTGCCTTATCATGGCCGTGTGCATGTAGGTGTTCGCGATAAGGCACGAACCCCCGTTGAACCCCATGGAGTGCAGGTTCCCGAAGGACTTGTCGAAGGCGTAGCCGTCATAGGCCACGGTCTGGAAGGACTGATCGACGATTGCTATGACTACGCCGTCATGGCCCCGGTCGGACCTGGTCGGGTTCCTGAGGACGTCGAAACCGATGTTCCTGCCCATGAGGACCGTGTCGGGCTCGAAGGTGCTCCCCATGCTCTCGTAGCCCCGCCACGGGTCCGGCTCGCCCGGGTTAATGCTCGGGTCCCAGAAGCCCACGACACCCGCGCCGCGGTTGCCGCCGTGCATGACCTCGAGCCAGAGGATGGACCCCTTGTTGAGGTTGATCATCGTATCGTCGAAGTTGGTGGAGTAAACCGGCGTGTAACCGGCCTTCGTGGCATAGTGCGGTACGATCTCGGAGGTCGTCAGGTCCGGCCATGTGCCGCCGATGTCAATGTCGTTGCCCGAGGACGTCACGAAGGGCGTGATGCCGTCGGCAGTGATGTAGGGGGCGCCCCAGTAGAGGCTGCCCCTTTCGTTGAACCTGTGCTGGTAGGACACCCAGGTGTTAACGACCGGGTATATGGCAGAGATCTCGTGCGCCGGGGAGGTCTGTATGAGGCCGTTCTCGAACTTGGACTCCGATCCCGTCTTCATCCGGATGCCGCCGGCGCTGGTGGCCGGGTTGGAGAATATCATGGCGGTGTACATGGCCGACCGGGCGATCCAGTGGGATGTGTCGATGGGCGTGCCCGCGATGCGGCCCGGGTCGGTGACGCCCACGAAGGTCCTGTCCCAGCTCATGCCTATGTTGAACTGGTCAGCGACGGTCATCATGTACTCCGTGCTCGTCTTCTTGATGTAGCGGACCGAACCGAGCCATTTGTAGACGTCGGTCCCTGTGAGCACCATGGCGCCCACCGAGGGCGGGTAGCGGCCCTTGTAGGCGTCGAGCCAATAGGAGTTGCTCCAGGCCACGGAGGTGGACAGGTCAGGGTGGTCGTCGGTGATGAACACGGATGTACCGTGGATGGCGGCCGCGTAGGTGGCGGGCCCGATGAACAGGCCGCACTTCTCCTCGCCGATGGGGCCCTTGTCAATTGCCCAGTAGTTGTACGGACCGATGGTCGTGAAGACGACGTAGTTGCTTGCCGTCATGGACCTGATCTTGGTATAGACTTCGGTGTAAGAGGTGTAGACGTCGACGCTGACCTTCGGCTGCAGCAGTGACCTGAAGGACCTCAGCTCGTTCTTGACCCTCCCCTTGCTGTTGTCGCCCAGGTCGACGAGCTGGACATTCTTGACCCCGAGCGTGTTCAGGGCGTTGAGCGTTGCGCTGGGAACTCCTTTGGTGGAGGAGGCATAAAGGAGAGGCACGTTCTGTATCGAGGCCAGAACGGCGCCCTCCGAGGCCGAGGCCATTGCGTCGCCGTAGCGCTTCTCGTAGTACTGGTGCCACTTGTAGGAGACATTGAACGAGACGGAGGTGGTGCTGTCGGTGAGCTTCACGGCCGTGATGGAGTAGTTGCCCTGGCCCAGGTCCTTTATTGCGATGGTCTTGGGGTTGGTGGCGGTGAGGTCCTCGGCGATCACCGCGTCGGACGGGCCCCTGACCAGGAAGCCGAGGTTGTCGCTCCCGCTCCAGCTGAGCGTGAACTCACCGTCCCTGCCCATGAAGGGGGTCTCGTCGGGCAGTTCGACGTCCATGCCGGGGAACATCGTGTTGGTGATGGTGTAGACCACCTTGGAGCCTGGTTTCGACGGGCCCAGAAGGTCCTTGGGGTCCTTGGACGGCGAGGGGATCACGGTCGGCGGGGGCAGCTTCGACGGGTCCTTGCCGATGACCGGTGTCAGTGAGTCCATGCTCTTCGTGGGCATGTAGGTGACGGCCGAGGCCCATTCCCCCTCATTGTAGATGTAGGACCCGATGTACTCGCCCACACCGCTCATGACGTTCCATTCCTCCGAGGCGCCGACCTCGCCGAGGTTCATGTCATAGAGCTGCAGGTCCGGGTCCTTTCCCCTCTTCGTTATGCTTGCGAGCTGGTCCGAGCCCGTGGGGCCGTACCATTTCATCTGCGATGTGATGTACTTATAACCGTCTGCGATCGAGAACGGATGCATGTTGGGCTTGACCGCGCTGGGCTCCTTCTCGCCGTTGATGATCACGACAGCGGGGCTCTTGCCCGAGATGGTCCCTTGGACCGAGCCCTCGGTGATCAAATCGTTGTCCGGATAGGTCTGGTCTATGACCGCTATGACGGCCATGTCCGACTTCTTCCAGTTGTAAAGAGCAATGTCCTTGGCGAGGACATATGGATTGTTACTGTTGTACGCGCGGGAGGTCCTCGCGGTCATGTTCCAGTCACTGTTGACGCTGTCGATCTCGTCGCTGGCCAGATTGATGTACTGGACATTGTCGATGGGCTTCCCTGTATAGTTGAGCCAGTCCTGCATGAAATAGTTCACGCCCGTGTAGGACTCCTGCGGGAGGTTCTCGTTCGTCAGGCCCCGGCTCGGCTCCCAGTAAAGGAGCGGGGCACCGTAGACGACCCGGTTGTCTTTGTCGTAGAAGACCGCCGTCGGGACCGCGGCCATGTAAGCATAGTCGTCGACATAGCTCTCGGGGTCGTACCTCACGACGAAGACGTTCTTCATGGGTATGAGAGGCGCCCAGGTGGCAGCCTGCGGCACGGGTTGGAGGTTGACATTGATCTCCGCCTTGGCATCCTGGAGACAGCCGATGAAGGTCGCCATGACCATCACAAGGACGGCAAGAACGGAACCCAAGGACTTGAGGCTCATCGAAGGTACCCCGCGCGGATGGCCTGCCGGGCCATTACTATATGATTAGTACCCTAGTTATATATCTTTTATGATATAGTTGTTTTTGGGATTTGAGCTTAAATTAGATACTGTTTAGCAAGAAAGGCCCAGGAGTTCCTGATACACCTATGGGCCCTCGAACTTGGGCATTCTTTTTATATAAATAGGATGATAATAATTCGTGGTCCTGACGGACCGCTGGAGCGGGCCCATTGGGAGCGTGGGAGTGACGAGAGATATCGGACCGAGGGGGAAGGGCCACTCGACATTGGCCTTGATTGCCTTGTGCGGTGTCGCGTCCCTCCTAGTATTGACCTTATTGCCCATCGGCGCGTTGGATGTCGTAGGCGACTGGGCCACCCATGGTTTACGGTGGGAGGACCGGCACATATTTGTCGGGAACTGCACCCAGCATCCAGTCCATGATTACTTCTTTGTCAATGAAACGGCCCTGGCCATCGACATCTCGGTGGATTTCACGACGAACACCACCTTTCCCGGGGCGAGCCTCACGATCTTCGGGCCCGACGGTTTCGTCGTCTTTTCCAAGGACCTGGACCAGATGCATTATCACTCGAACATCACGGACATCACGAAGCGCGGCCGATGGAAGATGGCCTTGAGCGTCAACTATTGCAGCTTCGAGCATCCGTTCGAGTACACGGTACATGTGACGGTCGAGAACAGGTACATCGCTCCACCGACGACAGATGGGACCGAGGTCAAGGCTGGCGACACGGTGTTCGTTTTGGTCGAAGGTCTGAACCTATCCCAGGGTGAGCAGTGCAGGCTCGACCTCGGGGACGGGACCGTGACACCTTGGTTCGACCAGGGGGCCTATCCCAAGGCCTATTCGAGGCCCGGGACCTACAGTGTCAGGGCCATGGTCAGGTCTCCCGACGGGACGACGACAGGCTGGAGCGGGGCCCTCAACCTCAGGATCGTCGAAAAGGGGACCGGTGCATCCCAGCGCGAGGACCTGAGTACAAATGGCATGGCCGTGGCAGTGGCGCTCATCTGCCTTCTGGCCCTTGTTGCATACCTCACATCGAAGCGATAGTACGAACGCCTCCTTGAACATAATTTAAATATGAATACATGATTCATTGGACCGGAATTGTTATGAGGCCAATAACCGCGCATCCATCGAAATCGTCCATGGTCCCAACGTTCCTGGTCTGCTTCCTCATGATGGCCGGGGCCATTCTACCTCTGATCACGCCGGCCGACGGGTCGAGCTACAAGAACTTCAAGGTGCAGAAGCACCTATCGGGGGCGAAGTCCGGCGAGACCGTCCTATGGAGCCCGGACGGGAAGTACATCGTGTCGCAGATGTCCAGCGAACAACAGGAGCCCTACTCGTTCAAGTACTGGGAGGTCCAGATGGACTGGACCTGGGTCGAGGTCCCCACCGAGCATGCCGGGAAGGTCTATACCTTCGCCTGGAGCCCCGACTCGACCAAACTGGCAACAGCCTACAGGAGCCTCATAATATTCAATATCAAGGACGGTTGGACCCCGAGCACGCCCTTGTCGGTGCCGGGCCAAGAGATGATAAGGACCGTCGACTGGCATCCCACGGAGGCCCGCGTCGCCCTGGGCACGGAGCTCGGACATCTCTTCATAGTCAATACCGATACCATGAAGATAGAGAGGACCTTCAACGCCACGGACCAATGGATCGACCGGGTGATCTGGAGCCCGGACGGCAAGATGCTTGCGGTCTCCACGGTCCAGGGCCAGATCAACATATACGATACAGCGACCTGGAAGGTGAGGTGGACCCTCACCGGGCACACGCAGTCGGTGAAGGACATGGTCTGGGCACCTGATGGGACCCAGCTCGTTTCCGTCTCGTTCGACAGCAAGATCTTCCTCTGGGACACCACCAAGGGGACATTCTCAAGGCTGATCGGTGGGCACGGGGCGGATGTGTCCCTCTTCACGGTCAAATGGAACAGCAAGGACAACCTTCTCATCACCGGTGGAAGTGCCTACGTAGTTGTCTGGGATGCAAAGACCTGGGATTATTTGCAGAAGATAGGGACCGGCTATAACGGCATGGATGTGATGGCGAACACGCTCTCCTGGGACCCGAAAGGAGGCAGGTTCGTCTCATCGGGGACCAATGGCATCGATGTCTGGAGCGACAATATTCCCGAGACGAACGACCCATGGACGAACTTGACAGCTTATATTTGCGGCATCCTCCTGGCGGTCATCATCATCGGCCTCGGCGGCTACGCTGCCTATCAGTATTACCAGAGAAAGAAGCTCGAGGAGGAAGAAGAGACCGAAGAGGAAGGGGAGAAGGAGGACGAAGGCGAGGAGGAAGAAGGAGGCGAAGAGGAGGAAGAGGAATCGGAGGACGAGGAGGAAGAGGAGGACCTCGATGACGAGGAGGCCCGGCGCCAGAGAAGGCGCGACAAGAGGAAGGGGCAGAGAAAGAAGGGGTGGTGAGGCGCAGGGACCGCCCATTCGGCGTTCTCTCTTTTCAAGGTTTAATGAAATGGGCAACAAGATTTAAATAATTCGGATACATCATTTTCAATCATGTTCCCGAAAGTATCCCTAGCATTGGCGCTTTTCTCGGTGCTGTTCATCTCGACGATCGCAACCGGTGCGGTCCCCGGCCCGACCGTTCCGCCGAGCCCCACACAGTTAGTTCCGACGCTGATGCTCAGCTCCATGACCCCGATGAACCAGAATGCTACGGTGACAGCGAGTTCAGGATCCTCCGTGACCTTCGACTTCAAGGTCACGGTCACGAAACCCCCGTTGATCACGATAACGGTAAAACTGACAGGAAGGTGCGCAGCGAGCTTTCCTATGACGGTGACCCCCGATAGCATCACCTTCACGCAGCCGGAGACCGTCCAGGCGAAGGCGACCGTGGTCGTTCCGGCCAGGTCATGGGCGACCAACGGCATCCGGGTAACGGTCGATGGCGTGGCAACATGGCCGGGTGGCTCGGTCACTGCCTCCACGCAGGGTTCTCTGAACGTCCTTCAGTACCACGGTGTCAAGGCCACCGTCGACACTCTTATTGGCAAAGGCAATCCCCAGGAGTTACAGGTCCATATCCAGAACATGGGGAACGGTAACGACACTTTCGTCCTGGAGGTCGCCAACAAGGCGGACCTGGATAAGGATGGCATCAGGTTCGAGTTCTCACAGACCCAGGTGGAACAACTGCGCCCCGACGCAAATGCAACGGTCAAGCTGAAGGTTTCCTACGGGCTCTCGACGCCCAGCGGCAAGAAAGAGGTTAGGGTGAGGATCAGTTCCATCAATGTGACCCAGGGTTCGGCCCAGGCCGGGGCCATCGAAGTGTCTGTGTACGTGGATGTTGGGGCGCTGGGAGGCGGTGGTTCTGAGACATATATCGTCGTGGGGCTCATCGTCCTTATCATCATCATCGCCATCGTCCTTTTGTTCTGGTATAGAAAGAAGGCCCGTGAGAAAGGCGCAACGGGAAGGGTCATAAAACTTACAGAGAAGCCTAAAGTGCCATCCAAGGCCAAGGACGAAAAGGTCCCTGATGGAAAGGACAAGGAAAAGAAGGACGTGGAAAAGAAGAAGGACGAGGTTGCCGAGAAGAAAGATAAGTAGGCGATCGGGTCCAATATTGTTTTCATGATGCTCAGATTTATACGTTGAGGTGAGACCGTTTTACCTCGATTTTTCAATTAAAGTCGACGAATGTCGTTTTTTCATCGCAACAGACGAAAGGTTTATTTAATGACAGACCCCAGATTTTGATATTGCACAGGCAGAAATGGGATGCACGGGTATATCCGACGGGCCTGGCCGAGGGGGCCGGACCGTCGGGAGACGCCAAAGGGGGTGTGCAAGCATGGGATTGACGGAGAACAGATGTCAGATTTGCGGCAAGGTCATCCCGAGCGGGCTTCTTAAATGCCTTTCGTGCTCCCTCAACCTGATGTCCAAGGGGAACAAGGCTAGGTGGAGATGCAGGGTCTGTGGGGACCGGATCGATACCGACCAGGATGTTTGCGTGACCTGCGGAACGAACTTCGGCCACGACGATAAAAAGGAAGAGGATGCCGTCGCAGTGGATGCGAAGGCCGGGGTGGAGTTCGAGGAGGAGTATGTCTGTATGATATGCAACCATCCGGTCGACAGGAAGGCCAGGAAATGCCAATTCTGCGGTACGGTCTTCTACGAGAAGGGTGAAACCAAGTACGGGCCCGTGGTGGAGAGGGTCGAGTTGAAGAGGGGAAGCAAGGCCAGTCCCAGCACAGGATGAGGATAGGGTTCGATAGGCATGGAACTATAGGGGTCGCTCCGGGGGGCTCGAGCGAGCCGTGACACGTGTTAGCATGTCACATATATATTGTACCCTGTACATAGCTAATGATCGATGATATTCATGACTGAGCCCAGATCGGCCACAGATATGTTACCTATCGTTTTCCAAGCCACATTTATTCAAAAAAATATGTCCGGAGGTTCTGAGATGCGTTTTCATCCTTCCGGCGAAAAGAAATAGAAAAAAGCGCTTTTTCAATATAAGGATGATAATTCCCAAATCCATCAGTCTTCAAAACCTTACCCAAAAGGGTTAAATAATAAGGTCCAGATTTGGTGCAGATGACAAGGAAGGACCTCCTCGAGAGCGAGAAGAAGGTATTGTACGGCCTGGTCAAGTACTCAGGGAGCACGGACCAGACCCTCTCGAAGATACTCGGGATGAAGGTCCCGACGATCACGGCCATAAGGATGAAGCTGAAGAAGAAGGGCTACTATGAGACCAAAGCCATCCCGAACATGCAATATCTAGGGGCCGAGATGCTCACCATTTCCTATGTCGTCTTTTCCTCCCACCCGTCCCTTGAGAATAAATTGAAGGAGGGGCGGAGGGTCCTGAACAAGGAGGAGTTCGTCTACGCCATAAGCGAGGCCAACCAGGACTTCTTCATACAGATATCCAAGAACTACACCGACGCCCGAAGGAACGTCGAGGAGATCGAGGGCGCCTACAAGGGCATCAGCTACTTCGTGAACAACATCACATCGGTCCAATTCCCGTTCGAGCTTTGCGAGATACCGTACTATTTCGACTATGCGCCACTTCTAGAGAAGGCCTTCGGGTTCCAGGGCCTGGGTGCGGAGGAGGAGAAGGTCAGGCCGCTCTCGCAGATCGGGGCCATGCCCGCGGTGCTTTCCAACAAGGAGAGGACGGTGCTTTTTGGCCTTGTGAAGTATCCCGGCCTCAATGACATCGAGCTTGCTGACCGGGTGAACGCCTCGAGGATGACCATCGGGAAGACCAGGAAGAAGCTCATGTCCCAGAACATGATTAGGACCATCAACATCCCGAACCTCGAGATGATAGGTTTCGAGCTGCTCGTCGTGACGCATGGTAAGTTCAACATGGCCATGTCCGAGGGCCTCAAGTTCTATGTCTCCGAGCTCCTGAAGAGGATCGGCCCAGGCATCCTGACGGCCTTCGGGAAGAACGAGATCATCATGATTAACATGTTCAGGGACTTCCAGGAGTTCAAGAACTCGATGGCGGCCTTCACGCAGGTCTACAAGGAACATGAGGTGTTCTCAGAGCCTCCCCGGAGGCTCCTGTTCTCTTTGAACAACATGATAACGACGAAGAACCACGACTATTCATCATTCGTGGGCAAGATCATGGGCATGAAGCCTACCGTGGCCCTGAGGAAGTAAAGGTGGGCGAAAGGTTTCGTCCATTGAACCGGTCATGCTACTTGTTCAATATCTCGTTTATCTTGTTCACCAGGTCCTGGGGCACAAAGGGTTTCGTAAGGTAAGCACTGACCTTTGCTATCTCGATCCCGACATTCTTATCCAGGGCGTCGGTCTTGGCCGTCAGGATGATTATCGGTATGTCCTTCCAGTCCTTGCTTTCCTTTATCTTCCTGTGCAGCATCCAGCCGTCCACCTTGGGCATCATGAGGTCGAGCAGTATCAGGTCCACCTTCTGCTTTTTTAGCGCTGCCAGGCACTCGTCAGCGTTGTATGCCGGGAGCACCTTGAAGTCCTCGGCCTCTAGGATGTCTGTCACCATCTGTACGAGGTTGATCTCGTCGTCCACGATCAATATGGTCCTCTTCTTGGCAACCATGTCAAACCCTCCCATTTGGTCATCCGTTCTTTGATGCAAGATTAACAGGCAAGCGTATATCGAACATCGTTCCCACGATATCCTCGTCGGACCTCACCCCGAGATCCTTGAGGCTGTCCTTCGGCAACGGCGAGATCACCTCGATATTGCCGTTACTGGCCCTGACGATCTCCCTGCATATGGCGAGGCCCAACCCGGTACCGCCGTATTTCCTAGAGACCGAGCTGTCCACCTGGTAGAACCGCTCGAAGACCTTCTCCTGTTTGTCAGGCGGGATACCGATCCCCGAGTCCGTGACCCTGAGCTCTATGTCGTCCCCGACCTTGTCGATCGTCAGCAATATCTTGCCATCCTCGTTCGTATACTTCAACGCATTGTCCACCAGGTTGCTCACGAGCTGGAACACCCGGTCCTCGTCATTGATCATCGTAAGGCCGGGCTTCACCTCGGTCCTCAGGTCGATGCCCTTCTGCTCGGCCTTCGGCCTCATGCGGGCCTTGATCTTCTCGGCGAGCTCCATGAGGTTGATGTTCTGGTGCTTGAGCACCATGGGCTTGGATTCCAGCGTCGAGATGAACAGGAGCTCCTCGATATGGTGTTGGAGACGGTCGCACTCCTCGCTCATGATCCTTAGGTACCTCTCCTGGTTCTCGCTGAGCTCGCCGGTCTTCTTTGAGAGCATGAACTTGACGTAACCGTTGATGGTCGTCAAGGGCGTCCTGAGCTCATGGGACACGTTCGACAGGAAGTTGTTCTTCGTGTCGTCCAGGGCCTGCAGCTCCGTTAGGGCCTTCCTGAGCTTTTGTTCCTGCCGGTTCTGGGCCCTGAGGACATAATACACGGCGAAGACCGTCACCACGAAGGCGACCGTCGTTCCCCGTACCGAATAGACGATGCGCATGGAGGTCGTCTCGGTGGTGGTGAAATAATGGACCTCGATGAAATCCCAAAGAGCGTAGAAGATGGCCACTATCAATGGAACGATCCAGATGAGGTGCCATACAGAGAGGCCGGCCAGCGTGCCCTTTTCGGACAGCCGATCGTCCTTGTTCCCAGTGCCCGTATCTGCGTCTTTCTTTTTCGCCATACTAGACCACTCGCTCGACTTTTTGGAGGACACTTCCCGATTTGTACTGGGCAGGACTTTAAAAATGTTGCGTAAACCTCCTCAAAAAGAATAATCAGAAACCGAAAGGGGGGCTTCAGAACCCATATTCACCGATGAGCGGGACGAAGATGCACCCGCCCAGGTCGCGGATGTCCAGCCGACCATTGTTCAAAATACCGAGAAGGAGGTCCTGCTGGTACTTACCGACTGGGACGAGTATCTTCCCTCCTTCCTTGAGCTGTTTCTCGAGGGGCCTCGGTATGTTCGGTGAGGCCGCGGCCACGAAGATGCGATCGTAGGGTGCATGCTCCGGGTCACCCTTGGACCCGTCGCCCTCTATCACGGTTACCCGGTCGGCCAGGCCCGCAAGGCGTATGTTCCGCTCCGCGAGGTCGGCTAATACATGGATGCGCTCGACGGTGTAGACGTGGCCTATTGGACCTATCATGTTGGCCACGACGGCGGCGTGATATCCCGAGCCCGCCCCGATCTCCAGCACCTTCTGGCCTGGCTGCAGGTCCAGTGCCTCGACCATGATGGCCACCATGTGCGGTGCCGAGATGGTCTGGCCCTCGCCGATCTCCAGCGGATGGTCGACATAGGATGCGGACCGAAAATCTTCGGGAACGAAGGACTCGCGAGGGGTCGACCGCATGGCCTGGATGGCCGCGTCCGAGCTGAGGTAGCCCTTTCGCATGAGGCTCTCCACCAGGTCGTAGCGCTGCTTACGGAAGTCCGGTGGCTTCCGGTCCTTGAGCTTCACCATCGAGGATTGGAAGGGCTCGGGACCTAATGAAATTTCCCGTCCACCGTACTTATGCCGCCGTGCCCGGAAACGGACACCCTTTTTAACCCTTAAACAGATACCATCTATGTCCAGGGAGACACATGGCGTCGCTCTACGACCTCCTGCAGAAGATGTTCATCTATTACGGGTTCGACCTCAAGGGGAACCTGGAGGAAGGCTATGCCGTCGCCCACAAGGGCAGCCTGAAGGTCATCATCGCCGTCAAGAGGCGTTATGTCGATGCGGACGATGTGAGGTTCTTCGCCGATGTGATCAAGCAGGAGGGCGCCGAGAAGGGGATATTCATAGCGCTCACGAACTTCAGCACCGAGGCCATGAGGGTCGCGGAGAAGGGCAAGGTCCTCATGTGGGGCCGGGAGAGGTTCGAGGCCGAGCTTGGGAAGATGATCCTGGCCGAGGCCGAGGGCCTGAAGAGGGACATGGGCGAGGAGCTCTTCGAACAGGTCCTGGGGCTCTTCGACCAGCAAAGGTCCGCGGGCGAGGCCCGCAGGGGACGGATCGGCGCAGACGGCAAGGAGGAGATAGAGGTCAATGTGCCCGTCGAGGAGGCCACGGGGCCCACGGTGAAACGGGCGCTGATCGAGAACGAGATGATACTCACGCCCGTCGTTGGCCTCGAGGCCGCGGCCAAGCTGGCCCAGAACCGGGTGAAGCACGCGTTCAAGTACGACCTCCAGCTCGTGCCGTACTATCTTTTCGATTTTGAATGCGAGGTCGTCCTGGAGAAGGACGAGGGCCACGGGAAGAAACCGTACAAGGCCGAGGGTACCGTCGGTGTCAATGCCCTTACGGAGGAGGTCGAGCGGTGGACGCGCAGATCGCAGTTCGTGAGGAACCTCGACACCGCACACATGAAGCTCGAGCCCAAGGTCGCCGAGGACGTGGCAAGGAAGGCCGCGACCGAGTTCATCATAGATCTCAATACGCGTGTCATCGAGGAGAAGCAGGAAAAGCGCCATGTGACCGTTTTCGAGAAGAAGAAGGTCAGGCCCAAGGCCGACGCGGTGAAGGTTGACCTCATCGCCCTGATCTATCTGCCCGTCTGGGGCGTCGTCGGGACTAATGGCGTGGTCGTCATAGATGCGACGAGCGGCGAGGTCGTCCGAGAGGACAAGTAGGGACGGCCCTCCCTTAAGGGGTCACGGGCCTGTCGTACCCACAGATTCTTTATCATGTCCTCCAATGACAGAGCATGGTCATTGATGGTCCTAGAAACATCCATATATTGTCCATGGGATTATTATGCGGGCCCGTGGGGTAGTTCGGATATCCTTTCGGCCTTCGAAGCCGATGACCCGGGTTCGAATCCCGGCGGGTCCGTAAATTCTTTATTTTACCGACGACCGGGTTCTCCGACGAAGGCCAGTCCGAAACAGGCCGCGATGGTCATCACCGCCGAGAATGTGAAGGGTGCCCAGCTCCCGTAGGCATCCCACAGGATACCGGCCAATATCGAGGCCGGCAACGAGGCGAGGCCTATGGCCATCTGGTAGAAGCCCAGCCCGCTGGCCTTGAGCTCGGGAGTGGCTAGCTCGGATACGAAGGTCTTCTGGACCGGGTCGAGTGCCCCCAGGTTCACGCCATAAAGTATGAAGACCGCCACTATGAGCCACAGGGCCGAGACCTCTGTGGTCTCTAGGGCCACCATGCACATGAGCGCGAAGGCGACCAACCCGGCGAGGGTGATGGCCTTCCGACCGACCATATCGGCAAGCTTGCCGAAAGGGAAGCTCAGTATCGTGGCCACGACCGAGAACAAGAGATACATCAGCATGGTCTGCTGATATGTCATCCCGACCTTATTGGCAAAGATTATCAGGAACGAGTAACTGAAATTGCCGAGGGCGAACAGGAGGCCCACGACGGTAAAGGCCTTGAAGTCCGGGCTGAAGTCCCAGAAGGAGACCTTCCTTTGTTCCTTCTCGGTCGGGTCACACTTGACCGGGGGCCTCTTGCTCGTCTTCTCCTTGATGAAGAAAAGGACCACCAGGGCCGCAAGGAAGGAAGGGATGGCAGCGAAGATGAGCAAGTTGACATACCCAAGGATGCCGAAGAGAAGGAGCGTCGAGATGACACCGCAGACCGCACCGAGGTTGTCCATGGTCCGCAGGATACCGAAGTTCGCGCCCCTGTTATCGCAGGTCGAACATTCGGCGACCATGGCGTCCCGCGGGGCCCCACGAAGCTTGCCGGTGCGCTCGACCATCTTGAAGGGTATCAGCCAGGGCCACGATGGGGAAATGGCATAGCCGAACCTCGCGACGCCTCCCATCGAGTAACCCGACCAGATGAACGGCTTGCGCTTGTGCCATTTGTCGGAGAGATATCCTGAGACGGCCTGGGACAGGGACACCATGGCCGTGCCGATACCATCTACCAGGCCGAGCATGGCAAGGTTGGCCTTGAGAAAGACCGTCACGAAAAAGGGCCAGACAGGGAACACCATATCAGAGCCATAGTCCTGGAGAAAGGATGCCGCTGCGAAAATCCGGATGGTCCGTTTGTCCTCAGGGCTTGAGTCCTTTGCCATGATACTGACGACCTTGGGCTTGTGCAAATCTTTTAGGGGATATATATATTCCCTGGAAAGGCAAAGAAGAACGCCGAGTATAGCAAGGGTCACTTGGACTTTTTCTTCCTCTTACTCTCCTTTGGCGGTAAGGAGGAAACATACCTCATCGACTTGGCGAGTAGTGCATCGAAGGCAGCCTTGTTGGAATAGATGGAAGCCGGAACGACGACGTACTCTCCCATCTTGCGCCCCGGCATGGGTTCGAAGACCTTGATGGCCTTGTCCTTCTTCATGGTGACCGTGCGGTCCTCCTCGCCGAGCCTTAGGACGAGGTTGTCCTGGTGCAGACCAATGAACATGTTACCGTTTATGAAATAGCACGGGTACCCGAACATCTTCCGTGGCTCGCACTTCTCTTGGGCCATTCGCTCATTGATGAACTTGACGAGCTTTTCCGGGGATTTCTTCCATTCCATTCCGATCACCTGGCACGAGAAATCTATGTCGACATATAAGTTTTTACTATCGTTCATGGATAAAACTTATTACCGATGCCAATGTTCAGGCAGATAGCGAAGATAGAGGATACCGGGGGACGTGACATGGCAAGCAAGTACGACGAGGTCTTCCAGAGCTCCATCAAGGACCCTGAGAAGTTCTGGGCCGAGGCTGCGAAGGACATCGACTGGGTCAAGAAGTGGGACAAGGTCCTGGACGATTCCAACCCACCGTTCTACCTGTGGTTCGTTGGCGGCGAGCTGAACACTTGCTACAACGCCATCGACCGCCATGTCGAGAGGGGCCGGGCCGACCAGGTGGCAATTATATACGACAGCCCTGTCACCGGCAACACCGTCCGCAAGATCACCTACAAGGAGCTCAAGGACCTGGTATCGAGGTTCGCCGGCGTCCTTAAGGCCCAGGGCGTCTCAAAGGGAGACACGGTCATCATCTACATGCCCATGGTCCCCGAGGCCCTTATCGCCATGTTCGCCTGCGCGAGGATCGGCGCCATCCATTCCGTCGTGTTCGGCGGCTTCATGCCCCGCGAGCTGTCCATACGGATCGACGACGCGAAGCCCAAGGTCATCGTGTCCGCCTCGTGCGGCATCGAGGGCAAGAAGGTCATCGCATACAAGCCGCTCCTGGACCAGGCCATCGACCTGTCCCAATCCAAGCCCAAGAGCTGCGTCATCCTCCAGAGGCCCCAGGCCAAGGCCGAGATGAAGGCAGGCCGCGACCTCGACTGGGAGGAGCAGTTGTCCAAGGCCAAGCCCGCGGACTGCGTCACCGTCAAGGCCACGGACCCGCTCTACATCCTTTATACCTCGGGAACGACCGGCCTACCGAAGGGTGTCGTGCGCGACAATGGCGGCCACGCCGTTGCGTTATATTGGACCATGAAGAACCTATACGACATGAAGCCCGGGGACGTCTACTGGGCCGCATCAGATATCGGCTGGGTCGTGGGCCACTCCTATATCGTATACGCTCCCTTGCTATACGGCTGCACGACGATCGTCTACGAGGGAAAGCCCGTCGGGACCCCGGACCCGGGGGCCTTCTGGCGCGTCATATCCCAGCACGGCGTCAAGGCCCTCTTCACAGCGCCGACGGCCTTCAGGGCCATCAAGAAGGAGGACCCCAAGGGCGAGTACCTGAAGAATTACGACCTGTCCAAGTTCGAGACCCTGTTCCTGGCGGGCGAGCGGCTAGACTCGGACACCTACCACTGGGCGACCGCGCTCCTGAAGAAGCCCGTTTTGGACCACTGGTGGCAGACCGAGACCGGCTGGGGCATCACGGCCAACTTCAAGGGCCTCGGCCTCCTGCCGACCAAGGCCGGCTCGGCCTCGAAGCCGTCCCCCGGCTACGACGTCCGTGTCATGGGGGCCGACGGGAAGGAGCTGCCCAGGGGCAAGGAGGGCGTCATAGTCGTCAAGCTCCCGCTTCCCCCGGGCACCTTCATGAACCTCTGGCACAACGAGGCCAGGTTCAGGAAATCGTACATGGACCCGTTCCCCGGCTACTACCTCACCGGCGACGGCGGTTTCATAGACGATGACGGTTACGTCTGGGTCATGGGCCGCATCGATGATGTCATCAACGTCGCAGGCCACAGGCTCTCGACCGGGGCCATGGAGGAGGTCATCGCCATGCACCCCGATGTCGCCGAGTGCGCCGTTGTCGGGGCCTACGACCAGATGAAGGGCGAGGTGCCCATCGGGTTCATAGTCCTCAAGGCCGGGGTCACCAAGGACCAGAAGAAGATCGTCGAGGAGGTCGTCCAGAGCATCAGGGACAAGATCGGCCCCGTGGCATGCTTCAAGCAGGCCGCCGTGGTCAAGCGCCTCCCGAAGACCAGGTCGGGCAAGATATTGCGTGGGACCATCCGCAAGATCGCCGACGGGCAGGAGTACAATGTACCGTCGACCATCGACGACCCGGACACGCTTGGCGAGTTCGAGGGTTCGGTCAAGACCATCGGTTACGGCAAGGGCAACGTGCCCGAGAAGAAGTAGGTCCCATGGTAGCTCAGTGCTTGCGCCTCAGCATGCGCACCAGTTCCATCCTCGCGTGGGCCATCTGGCCTGGGGGCGAGGGGTTCTTATCCGGCTCTTTGAGCCGGGCGAACGGTATGGCCGAGGCGAGCCGGCCGACCCCGCTGACCATGTATATGATCATCAGTATGAAGGCCAGGGACCAGCCCGGGAAGTAGTACTGCAACAGCACCACGGTCGCTCCCGCAAGGAAGGTCCCGGCGAAGGTTACCATCCCGAGGCCCATGTTGTAGTAGGCGAAGTACTCGGCCCTTGTGTCCGGCGGGCTCGAGTCGAGTATGTAGGAGATGAACGAGACGTTCACCAGGGCGGCCATTATGCCCTCGCATATGCTCCAGGCATAGAGCATGTTGATGTTCCTGGCGAAGGCGTAGACGAACGGGACGAGGACGAAGACGTAGCGGCTCACCTGTATCATCGGGACCGAGCCGATCCTGTCCAGCAATTTCCCTGCCAGCGGCTGGAAGGCCGCCGTCGTCAGGATGGTTATGAGCGTGAGGATGGCTATCTCGCCGTTCGTGGCCCCGAGGACCTTTGCGATGGTGAGGGGGAACAGGGGCCACGAGATGGACATGAAGAAGTTGTAGGCCCATTGGACCTTCGTCATGTAAAGGAACTTCGAATCCGCCTCCTTGAACTTCAGGACCCTCTCGACCTTCTTGGCAGGGGTCTCCTTGATCACCAGGATGAAGACGACGGCCAGCAAGAACGAGACGGCGCCCGCAAGGAACGGCAGCGCGAAGGAGTTGGCATCCTTGTCGGGGCTCATCGAGAGGAATAGGAACGAGGCCACGGCGCCCATGAGGCCCGCGGCGATGGAGGCCTCCGTGATCTCGGAGAGGACCGTGCCCCTATTGGCGCAGGTTATCTCGTCACCGATAAGGGCCGACCAGGACGGCAAGTAGATGGACAGGGCCGCGGCCTGGATGCTGATGAGGATGATTATCAGCCAGAGGTCCTGGAACCGCGTTATCAGCAGGAAGACCAGGGCCGAGATACCGATGCCGGCTACGATGAACGGGACCCTCTTCCCCTGGCGGTCGCTCATGTATGCGCTTGGGAGCTGGAGGCCGTTCGTGAAGAGGTAATTGAGGGCCTGCATGATGCCCAGGTGGAAGGCGTTGCCGCCCAGGCGGATGAGATAGTACGAGTAGAACGGCGGGGCCACGTTGTTGCCGAAAGAGAACGCGGCCTGGTTGGCGGCCATCATGGGAAGGGTCAGGCGGGTCTTCTTCTGCTCCTCCGTGCAGGGCTGGGCCTGGCTCTCCTTGGCCTCAGAACCAGCGGCCTCCTTCCCGGGCCCCTTCGACGGGGCCGGGCTTCCTTTTCCTTCCAGGGCGCCCTTCTTGGACCTTGCCATCGGTTCCCAACGTTGATGTTCGCCCTCTCTCCCCTTGAAGACACCGCAGGACGCGGCGGGACCATGATGACCCCTAAGGAACGGTCCCGCTTTTCTAAAGGGGATGCGATATATTTAAATTTGTGGAATCTTGGCCTTCGGTGCGGACCTCGATCCCTTCTAATGACGAGGGACCGGCCCTCAGGTCCCGAAGACCTCGCTCTTGCGGTTCCTGACGACCTTGCCGATTATCCTCAGGACCCGGAAGTCCCGTCGGCGGAACCCCTGCCAGATCTGGTCGAGCCACCAGCCGGGGCGGATGTAGAACTTCTTGTGGGCCTCCTGCACCCACTGGAAGATCTCGTCGGAGGTCATGTTGCCGTAGCCCTTCTCCTTGCCCACATAGACGAGATAATCGTCCTCGGTGATGATGCCGTCCGCCACGGCCTCCTTCCACATGTCGCTGCCCGCGGCGAGCTCCAGCTGGAAGAAGTGGACCAGGTCCACGGGGATCCCGTTGAGGAAGTCCACCGTCCTCTGGAAGTGCTCGCGGGTCTCTATAGGGGCCCCAAGGATGATCGTTCCCACAGTGACGATGTCGTGCTTCCGGGCCATGCGGACGCAGCGTTCGATCTGTTCCAGGGTCGTCTTCTTCTTGTAGAAGTCCAGGACCTCTTGGTTGCCGGATTCGATGCCGAGCAGCAGGACACGGATACCGGCCTTCCTCATGGCCGTGAAGATCTCATCGTCTACTCCGTCCACGCGGCCCTGGGCTATGAACTCCATGTCGAGGTCCGCCTTGATGAGGCCCTCGAGTATCCTCAGGGTCCTCCGCCGGTTCGCCATGAAGTTGTCGTCCACGAACATGACGGTCTCGTAGCCCTCGTCATGGACGGCCTTGACCTCCTCGATGACGTTCTCCGCTGTGCGGGCCCGGTACCTGCCCATGCTCACGACGACACGGGTGCAGAACCGGCACCGCATGGGGCAACCGCGCGAGGTGATGATGGTCGTGAAGCGGCCTTTGGAGATCTTGGAGCCCAGCAGGTAGCCGTAGTCGTAGTCCTCGACGAGGGACCGGTCCGGGAAAGGCAGCGCGTCCAGGTCCTTCGCAAAGGTTCCTGGTGGCCCCGACACGAAGCCGTCCTTGGTCCTGAAGGTCACACCTGGGATCTCCTTGAGCATCGGGCCCTCACAGCCCCCCGATGCTATGGCCTCGACCAACGGGATTATCGACCCCTCGGCCTCGCCGGCCACCGAGATGTCGGCCCCCGTGAGGTCCAGGCTCTTCGATGGGTACAAGGTCACGTGGGGGCCACCGATGATGAAGGGGACCTCCGGGGCCGCGGCCTTGATCTGCTTGGCTATGGGCAGTGCGTCCTTCATAGTAAAGGATGTCAGGGTCATACCAATGAGGTCCGCGTCAGCGATGACCTCCTTCAGCCGCTTCTTGGTATAATGCTCGGCATAGAAGTCCGCCACCTTGACATCGTGGCCCGCGGCTTTGAGCTGTGAGGCGAGGTATAGGATGCCCAATGGAGGGGAGAAGGGGTCGGACTTGACCCGTTCCTTGCTATAGGCCCATTCAGCCCCTGGGTAGATGAATCGTACTCGCAAGCCAACGACCCATTGGTCATTGAAGGCTTATAATATAAAGACTTCCGAAGTGTTTGGCGAATGACCAACATCAGGGAGGCTCCAAGCCTCGGATTTAAAGAAGGAAACCAATATAATCAAATATCTATTATACCAGCCTAGTTACGGATGCGAGGGACGCAATGAGCGGGACGGCAACGGCCCAGGCCGAGAGGACCGGCCTCAGCGCCATCTTCTACAGGTTCCCCAGGACCTTCTGGCTGGTCAACACTTTCGAGCTCTTCGAGAGGGGCGCATTCTACACCATGATGGCCATCCTGACCTACCATTTCATCTACAACGTACATATCTCGGACTCGGTCGTGGGAATAGCCCTCGGCGTCCTCATGTTCCTTCTGTACTTCGCGCCCATCGTGGCCTCGGCCCTCGCCGAGAAGGTCGGCTACAAGAACATCTTCATCTTCGCGTTCATCCTGATAATCCTGGGCTACCTGGACTTCTGGAAGGCCCATGATGCCGCGACCCTCTTCGTAGGGGTCCTGGCCATCGGCGTGGGCGCAGGCTGCTTCAAGCCGATGGTGTCGGCGACCATAGCCCATGTGACGCCAGAGAAGGACAGGGACGTTGGCTACAGCATCTATTATTGGATGATAAACCTGGGCGCCTTCATCTTCCCGTTCATCGTGGGGTTCTACATCGAGCGCACCCTTGACGACCCGGGCCTCTACTCCCTGGCGTTCCTGATATCCGGGTTCCTCGTCTGCATCAATGTCGCGATCTGCCTGATCCTGTTCAAGGACCCGGTGAAGGCCGATTGGAGCAGGACGGTCATGGACTCGCTGAAGAAGCTCCCGGTCATCCTGAAGGACAAGAAGTTCATCATCCTGCTCGTCATATATTCCGGTTTCTGGTTCGTGTACTCCTTCAACATGACCTTCCTGCCGGTCTACATCGTGGACTTCGGCCTGAGGCCGATGTGGTTCGCCATCGCGTGGATAGGGATCGTCAACCCGCTGACCATCATAATCGCCGGGCCGTTCCTGAGCAGGCTCGTCGACAAGTACTCCGTAAGGTACAGCTCGATCCAGCTCATGATCGCGGGCATAACGCTCTATGTCCTGGGCATGTCCATTCTGGCATTCTGGAAGACCCTGTACGCCTGGATGTTCGGCATCATAGTCTTCTCCTTCGGCGAGTTCATCACGCACCCCAGCTTTATAAGCTACGTCTCGAAGCTGGCCCCGAAGGACAAGGTCGCTATATACATGGGCTACGCGTTCATCCCCATCGGCATCGGCAACACCATCGGGTCCGTGGCCAGCGGCTTCATGTACTCGGAATTCTCCGTCGGGATGCACAAGCCCACCATCTTCTGGGCAATAGTCTCCTGCATCGGGCTGTTGACCGTGGCCGGGCTGTTGATGTACAACCGGCACTACACGATGAAGGAGGCCCCGGCCGAGGAGAAGGCCGGACCTGATGGAAGGCGCGGTGTCCCGTTCAAGGGCGGCCTCGGCCGTGCATGGAACATGAAGGCCACGCCCGTGTTGGTGCTCATATTCATACCCCTCCTGCTGGTCTCGTCCGTGGGTGTGCCCGCGGACAGGTTCTACAGGGACGAGATCGTCCTGATCAAGGTCACAGATTACTTGGCCGTGACAGAGAACCTGGGACAGATAAAGGGGAACTCCCAGGCGCAATCGAACACGGAGATCAAGGTGAACATCAGCTTGCAGAATGTCATCAATACCACGTTCAAATTATTATGGACCGACGAGGCGCCTCCAGGTCAATTGTGGACGAACCAACCGGACCAATTCAGCCTAAAGGTCGTGGCCCCGGACGGCCAGAAGGGGGAGCAGGGGCCCGTGGCGAACGCTGTGGGCCAAGAGGGGCGTGTCACCGTGACCCTCCAGTGGGACTTGATGAACCTCACTGGCTCGGTGGCCACGGGGGATTATAATGTGACCATCGTGATGGGCAACGCCGGGCCTAACACATTGAAGCGCGGCCCCGGGGTCATTACAAGGACGGACCCTGGCAACGACTGGACGCTCGATGTCAGCTGCAGGTATTTCCAGGAGCAGAAACCTGAGAAATGATCCGTCAGACGGGAAATCCGTTCCGGGATCATGAAGGCATCAGGAAAATCACGGCCACTCCGAGTATGGCGATGCATGCGCCTATAACCCCGCGCCAGTTGGTCCTTTGCCGGTAGAGGATCCAGACGATGGGAATTATCATGATGGGCATGAGGGACATGAGCGTCGCTGCGATGCCCGCCAGCGCCAGCTGAACGGCGACCATGGACAGCCACACGCCCAGGAATGGCCCAAAGATGGCCCCGCCGAACATGGAGGTCATGGCCTTCCTGTCCTTGAAGCCCTTCAGGACCTCGGGCATCTTTGTGACGACGAGCATGACGACCCAGAAGAAGATCACTGCCACGACGATCCTCATGAGCGTCGCGGAGAGCGGGTTCAAGGGATGGTCGATGTCGGAGGCGGCGTTGAGCATGCCGTACTTGCTGATGATAAGGCCAAAGCCCTGGGCGACGGAGCCGGCCGTACCCAGGATGACGCCGTAGTTCCTCCTCTTCTTTGCCAGCGGGTCGGGGTATTCCGCTCGGCCTTCCTTGCCTTTCACATCGGCCTTCTTTTCCTCCGGTTCCTCGCGCTCGAGCACGACCCAGGTCACTCCCGAGAGGCACAGGGCCATGCCGACGATGGCCCATAGGCCCATGACCTCGTGCAGCACGGCGAAGCCCACCAGGGCAGAAACGATAGGGTGCGTCGACATCACGAGCACTCCTTTGCGTGGACCGAGGTACACGAGGCAACCGAAGTAGCCGAGGTCGCCGAGCGAAAGGCCGATGACGCCGCTGAGGCCCATGTAGAACCACTGGCCCTGGTTCGCATCGGGAACCAATGTCCCGAGCAGGATGATGTGGGCCGTCGCCAGGAGCCCCAGTGCCATGAGCATCCTGATGGCGTTGAGGCTCCAGACGCCAATCCTATTGCCTGCGATGGTGAAGAGTATCGAACAGAACGACCAGAAGAGCGAGACGATGATGGCCGCGGTCTCGCCCAGGAATTGTGGTTCCATCAGGGGTGCAATAAATAGATGTGTATTTGAAGGTGCGCACGGTGGGATTTGTCACTGGATAGAATCCTGATCGCCTGGTCCGATTGAAAGTAAAAATAAGGACAGACCGTCGAGGGTCTATCCCTCGACGGTTTATGTTGCTTTGGCCTCATTACTGAGGTGGCTGCAGCGGGTACTGCTGGGGTGCCTGGGGT